>Ga0307476_10000012_pt1 | contig 270864 bp, 238 predicted proteins | sample atmos_gasesECM2C_2_FD_203314 | JGI IMG/M metagenome (GOLD analysis project Ga0307476, IMG submission 203314) | Hardwood forest soil microbial communities from Morgan-Monroe State Forest, Indiana, United States - atmos_gasesECM2C_05 | ecosystem: Environmental > Terrestrial > Soil > Temperate... | reverse complement strand
ATGCTGAAAATCCCACCGACAAGCCGGTGACGGTTTCGGTGCTGGTCTCATGGGCAAACATGCAAGGCTGGTTCCGCGACTTTCGACACGACATGAATGCTGCCATCAATACCGGAAATCACAACCGCTTTGTAGACGAGAGCGCTGTCGGCGGCCACGTTAAGGGAATTGTTTTCGACCGCGTGCGGCCGAAAAATGAACAGAGCGATTGGGACGGCCAGTGGGCGATCGCTTCAGTGCAATCTCCCGGCGTCGATATCACATACCAGACTACTTTTTCTCCCGAGGCTGGCGACCAGGTATGGGGATCTTTTTCGAAGGACGGTCGCCTGGCCAACGACAACCAGACGTGGATCAGCAGCGGCGAGCCCTTAGCGGCGGCGATTGCCGTACGCTTCACCTTGCAGCCGGGAGAAAAACGCGTGGTGCCTATGACCATTGCCTGGGACATGCCGGTGGTGGAATTCGGCGCGGGGCGCAAATGGTATCGCCATTACACTAATTTTTACGGAACCAGCGGCACCAACGCGTGGAAGATTGCCAAAGACGGATTGCAAAGCGCCATGCGGTGGAGCAACGAAATCGATGCCTGGCAAGGTCCGTACGTAAATGATGAGAGCAAGCCGCTGTGGTATCGCGGAGAACTTTTCAACGAACTTTATATCCTCAGCGATGGCGGTTCGTTCTGGGGCAGACCGGTTGGGGCCACGGCAAAAACCCCTGAAGACTTTGCCTTCATGGAGTGTTTCGATTATCCCTACTATGGAACCCTGGACGTGCGCTTTTACGGATCGATGCCGCTGATCAAGTTCTGGCCTGATCTGGACAAGCAGGAGCTGAAGTTATTCGCCGACACCGTCCCGCAAGACCTCACCGATAAATACACATGGATTTGGAAGTCGCAGCGCACGCAGTCATTACAACTGCGCTTGCGCAAGGCCAAGGGCGCGGTGCCGCACGACCTCGGGGTTCCTGAGGAAGATCCGTTCAAGCTGCCGAATGCATTCAGTTGGCAGAACACCAACGACTGGAAAGACCTGAACAGCAAATTCGTGTTGATGGTTTATCGCGATTACGTTTTTACCGGCAAAAAAGACACTGCGTTCCTGCGTTACACCTGGCCGGCAGTGCAGGAAGCGTTGGAGCATCTTCGTCAATACGATCGAACGGGAGATGGATTGCCGCAAGGCGACAATTATCCCGACCAAACGTATGACGAATGGATCGTTCAGGGCGATAGTGCCTACTGCGGTGGGTTATGGCTGGGAGCCCTCCGTGCAGCTGAGGAGATTGGGAAAGTGCTAGGTATTCAGGTGGCCGCCACAAAATATCACGACTGGTTCGAGAAGGGCCAGAAGACTTATATCGACAAACTGTGGACCGGTGAATATTTTCGGTATGACACGCAGAGTGAATATCGCGACGATATTCAGGCCGACCAACTAGCGGGGCAGTGGTATGCGAACATCACCGGCCTCGGTGATCTGGTCCCGCGTGATATGCAGGTCAAGGCGACCAAGAAAATTTACGACTTCAACGTAATGAAATTTGAAGACGGGAACCTGGGCGCAGTGAATGGGATGGCTCCCGATGGATCTCTGGTCACCACCAACGAGCAGGTGCAGGAAGTCTGGACTGGAACAACTTTCGGCGCGGCTGCACTCATGCTCACCGAAGGCCTGAAAGATGAGGCCTACAAGACTGCCTGGGGCGTGTACCACACCACTTACGAGACCGAGGGCTATTGGTTCCGTACGCCTGAGGCGTGGGACAAGACTGGGCACTATCGCGCTTCGATGTACATGCGGCCAGCGGCAATCTGGGCAATGGAGATGACGCACCCGTCAAAGTGAGCGGAGTGTTTCGGGCGTAGTTTAGCGGGCAAAATGAATCACGACTTTCTGATGCGGATAATTCTCGGACGAACTCGACGGAATATTTACCACGAGTTTTCCGTCTTTGATTTTTGCTCCCTCGACTGACGAAGCTTCGGCCGGGTTCCATACCACTAATTCGTAGCTCGCGCCCACTGCTCCGGTAAATTCCAGAGATTCCGCATCGCCTGACGCCGACCACGAATCTGAAATCAGCCTCAGCCCGAGACTGGAACTACCTAGTGGCGGCAGGGAACTGGCGTAACTAACTCCGAAATCATTTTTTACCTTGACGCGAAGAGTACTCTTGCCCTTGGGGTTACTTACTCGCACTACGCAATGTTGATCGATATCGTTTTTAGAAATCTGGAACGGGACGCGATTGCCATTCAAGTCTGCGCTGATGATCTGTGCCCTGGGGCTTAAGGCAGGGGAGAATTCAAGCGATGCATCGGCACTGCTTTCGATCGACAGGCTGATTGCATCGAGAGTTTTGCTGTACGCGAAATCGAGAGTAGCGCCTCCGGCTCGTACGTTGTGAATCGCAAACGATGTCCAGTCTGCGGGAACATGCGGAGCGAGAACGACTTTGTGTTCCGCTGCATCGGTCTGCAATCCGAAAAGACCACGTAGCAGCGGGCTAATGACCATGGCAGCGGACCAGATCTGATGCGGGGAGTTGGTTGAGAGCGGCTGATAGTAGTCGCCGGACAGAACTTCAGCGACGTGGCCGAGAGAACCATCCAACGCGAGTAGTGCATTCGACCGCAGATTCGAATATGCCGGAAACGCGCGATGGTAGCGGTATTCGCCGACCGAGGCCCATCCCGTGAACAACGGCCATACCGAGCCGTAATGATAACCGCCGGCGTCGTAGCGCGATGCCTGATCTGAAATGATACGCATACCCCAGTCAGCTTCGTGTTCCGGACTTGAAAGCTGATTGAGCATCGAGCTTGCCTTCTGCTGATCTAAAAGGCCGAACCACATCGGCACGGTAGCCAGCACACTCGGCTCGATTACTTTCTGGTTGTTTTTGTCGAGCGCGAACGCATAGGCGCCCGATTCCTGCGACCAGAACGCCTGATTCACCAATTGCTTCTGGCGCGCGAAATCATCGGCCAGCTGTTTGCTGACATCGTCTTTGCCGGCAACGTGCGCGAGATTCGACAGCGAAGACAAAGCCTGCGCGCCGAGCCCACTCTGATAGAGTTCGGTTTTTACTGGAAGCAGCGGCCCGCCTTCCACCCAACCGTGTCCGAAACCGAAATTTTGCGGCAAGCCTTGCGAGTCGTAAGTCGAACGGAGGAATTGGTATGCCTTCCACAAGCCGTCCCATTTCTCGCGGACGAATGCCACGTCACCGCTCTCGGTCACGTAATCATTGGCCGCGATGATGTAGAGCGGGGTCGCATCTGCCGACGCGTAGGCATAAGGAAAATCCGTGAACCAGTTAACGAAATTCGCGCCTTGTGAAATTTCGTGCGGAATCTTTCCGTCTGCTCGTTGGAATTTCGAAATGAATTCCAGCGCGGTACGTGTAGTGGCGAAATCGCCCTCGGCGTCGAGCGCCTGCGCCGTCCAGAAAGAATCGCGCCCGAAGAACCACGCAAAACCTGGGCGCTGGCTTGTTCCCGAAGTGCGGTAACCCGCGACCAGCCCAGTTCCGAGATACGGATTTGTCACCAGCCCCTGAATGACGCTCACCCGTGCCCAGTCGTAAGCTTGCTGCAGTTGCACATCGGGCAGGTCAACGCCGACGGTGCGCGCGAGATAGTCGTCATAATATTTGGCAGAGTCCTTTTCGAGAGCGGCATAATCGCTGAGCAGATGTTTATAGGTACTCTCGGCGTCGGCTCGACCATTTACTGAAGCAGCTATGGCGATGAGTTTGGTCTCTTTTCCCTTAACGGTTGTGCCCAGCCGGATGGCGCTCTCCTCCGACTGCGAATAGTTCGTCTGATATTCCAGGCTGGTTAAAGTAGCGGTAGGCGAACCCACCAGCGCCGAGTACTTTTTCTGTTCCTCGCCCAGGTAAAAAGCCCGCAGTCCCTCATCCCAGTTGATATAGGTCCCGCCCAGAGCTGCCGGCCATTCCAGTTGAAAGTCGCGCTCAAACACGGCTTCGATCTCGAGAGGATGTGCGGTCTCAACCTCAAAGGTGATCACCGCTCCCGATTCGTGAACCGGAACGAACAATTTTTCTGTCACCGAAAAAGTGTCGCCGGAATAGATGATTTCGCTGGCCTCAGGACGAACGCTGACCGTGCGCACTAGCGACTCCGCAGGAAGGCTGCGGCCTTCGGTCAGAAAATGCAGGTGAAAGTTACGTAAAATCTTAAGCGGATAAACCCAGGCTTCGAGATTCCCGCTTTCATTACCGAAGAGTCCGGCGCGGGTTCCAGTCGCAGAGAAGAATTCCCATGGGCGATCGGTACGGGAAAGTTCAAGGTCGCGAGACTGAGCTGCGCACGGACTGCAGGACGCCAAAATCAGGACTAAAGCTAACGAATGAATGTTGCAGCGACGATGAAGCCTGATCTTCTGCATAGGTCAAACCGCGTCTTAAACTTGCAAAATCGCGAAGCCGTTCACTATAAAAGTAGCGGCGGATAGTAGCAAGCTCCAAACCCCCGGAAGGTAATCTCTCTTTTGTCTTCTTCACGCCGGACGTTTATCAAGTCCCTCAGTCGCTCCGCGTTGGTCCTTTCTTTAAGCGATGTTCTTGCGCTGGCGCGACCGGGACCGCAGTTATCGGCCGAGGCGCAAGCTCCCCCAAAATCCAACGATTCGATTGGTGCAACGTTCGTCGATGTGGGCCGCGCGGCCGGACTCAACGCGAAGACGATCTACGGCGGCGAGCACAAAAACAAGTATCTGCTGGAAACCACCGGCTGCGGGGTTGCGTTTTACGACTACGACAACGACGGCTGGCTGGATATTTTTTTGGTTAACGGCTGGCGGCTGGAAGGATTTCCATCCGGCGAGGAGCCGACATCGCATTTGTTCAAGAATAATCGCGACGGAACTTTCACCGACGTGACGGCGAACGCCGGACTTGTCCATCACGGCTGGGGTCAAGGGGTTTGTATCGGGGACTACGACAACGATGGACACGATGACCTGTTCGTCAGCTACTTCGGCAAGAATGTTCTCTATCACAACAACGGCGACGGTACGTTTGCCGATGTCACTGACAAAGCCGGTGTGGGTGGAAACGGAAAACGCTGGAACACCGGGTGCGCATTTGTTGATTATGATCGCGACGGCAAGCTGGACCTGTTTGTCGCCAACTACATTGATTTGGATCTTGCGACCGCGCCGGTGCCGGAATCGGGGCCGTGTCTCTACAAGGGAGTGATGGTTGCTTGTGGACCGCCGGGATTGAAGGGCGGCAAAAATATTTTGTTTCATAACAATGGCGACGGCACTTTTACCGATGTGTCGGAATCCAGCGGGATTTTAAGCGCAAATGGTACCTATGGCCTCGGAGTTTTGACTGCTGATTTCCATAATGACGGCTGGCCGGATATCTATGTGGCCAATGATTCTGCGCCCAGCGCGCTTTATCACAACAAGAAAGACGGCAAGTTTGAAGATATTGCGATCGAAGCGGGATGCGCGCTCAGCCCAGATGGCAAGCCACAGGCGGGTATGGGCGTGTCAGCCGCCGACTATGATCTCGACGGCAATCTAGACATCGTGAAAACGAATTTTGCCGGCGACACACCTTCGCTTTATCACAACGTAGGCGCGGGGAATTTCGAGGACACAACCTTCGCTGCTGGACTCGGCGCCCACACGCAATATCTTGGATGGGGATGCGGATTCTTCGACTTCGATAATGATGGCTGGGCTGACATTTTGATTTGCAATGGCCATGTCTATCCAGAGGTTGAGCAATTAAAAACCGAAGCCGGATACGCGCAGCACAAATTGCTATACCGCAACCTGCGAAACGGCCGCTTCGAGGAAGTCACGCAACTCGCGGGGCCGGGAATTACCGCAGCAGTTGCAGCGCGGGGATGCGCTTTTGGGGACTTCGATAATGATGGCGACATCGATGTGGTGGTGAACACGGTCAATGGCCTACCGCAGTTACTGCGTTGCGATTCGAGTTCGGGAAACAATTGGATCAAGGTGAAGTTGATTGGAACGAAATCGAACCGCAGTGGAATTGGCGCGCGCGTGAGTTGTGCTGCGACTTTTCCCGGCGAAAACAAACCTCACCGGCAGATTGATGAAGTCCGCAGCGGCGGCGGATATTTTTCGCAAAGCGATCTGCGAGTTCACTTCGGGCTCGGTAAAGCGCAGAAAGTAGATTTGATCGAGATTCGCTGGCCCAGCGGGCAGGTGGATACGGTAAAAGATGTCGTGGCCAATCAGCTTGTCACCGTTAAGGAAGGCGTTGGAGTTTTTGCGATGGAGAAGTTTCCGCCAAAGCGCTGAACGGCGCTCGACCCTCGAATTCCATCTATGATTCGCACGGACCTTCAATTAATCGGTGGTTGTAGCTGTCCGAAAACTTGAGTGATAGCCGAGCGGCGACGCAGTTCAATCAAAAGGGCTTGCGCGGCGTTCTGATATGTTTTGCTGGGGTCGGAAGTGTCGGCCCAGACGGCGTCGTAGACGATCTGTGCGGCCTCGCGAATATCCATGTGCATGGCGGCTTCGAGCACGTCGACGCGCTCCTGTAGTTCGTCATAACAACTCTGGCAGATGCTGGCTGCGGCCGGGGAGTTGGGGTGTTTCTCGTGGTGGTCGCAGTGCATCGCTGGCGTCGGCGAATCTGGAGGCAATGGGTTGGCGACAACCTGCGAGTTGAAGTCACGCAAAAAGCGCTCGCGCTCTTCTTCCAGTTGTTTAGGATCAGGTAGTTGTTCGGCGGGAGTGACGGTGGTCAATGGCTCCGCAGCAGAGACGCGCTGCTTGCCTTTACACACCGGACATGCCGGAAGATCCGCTGCGAAATATGTCTTGCAACTGGCGCAGGGCAGGCCATATCCCGTTGGCTTGGGTCCGAAACCGCCTGTCTTGAAGTGATCAACTTGTCGTGCCGGAGCTGCCGCTGTCGCCTGCCCGCGTCCCGAATCCTTTGCTGAATCCAAGTTGCTCATAGCTGTCCTGTTCTGCCCGAGGTTTAAACTTCAAAACTTATTGCTGACTTCCCGAACGCAAAAGCCGCATCAGTTCTTCTTCGCGTGCGTGGTAAAGCTGCTTGGCTGGATCCAGGCGGCTTGCGGTTTGTATCTCGGCCAAAGCCTCGCGGTCCTGGCCCATGTTCATAAGGCACGCTGCGAGCGCGTAGTGGTGCTCCGCCGATGGTTCCAGGCGAACCGCTTCGCGGAATTCGGTGAGCGCGGCCGGAAGCTGGTTTACTTCCAGTAATCCCGTGCCTAGGAAATAGTGAGAGGTCGCGGAGTCGGGGTCCAGTTCTACCGACGCACGAAGCTCGTGAATTGCTTCCGCCTGGTGATCTGCGGCCAAAAGCAACTGGCCCAAAGCGCGATGTTCGGGCGCGCTGTTGGGGTTCTGCTCGACGGCGAGTTTCAATTCCGCAATCGCCGGCGTGTATTCGTTCTTAGCCATGTAAACGCGGGCGAGCGACTCATGCCCGTGCTTCCAGGAAGGATTCATGCGAAAGAGTTCGTGATATTCGGCAATCGCGGTGTCGTAGTCGCCTTTCGCGAAATAAATGCTGGCCAGGTTTTCGCGGATGGACGGTTCAGAGGGCGCCAATGCCTTGGCTTTATTCAGTTCGGCAAGGCCTTCGTCGAAGTGTTTGTCTTTACCGAGCAACGCTCCCAGACTGCTATTGGCCTGCCAGAGATTCGGGTTGAGTTGCAGCGACTTACGAAAAAGTTTGACCGCAGCATCGGGCGAGCCCCCATCACGTGCAACCAAACCCATTTCGTAATAAAGGTCAGGATTGTCAGGATCGCGGGACAGCGCCTCTTTGAAGGCATTCATTGCCGGGCCATACTGCTCGTTGGAATATTGCCCGAGCGCGAGCATGCGATAGGCTTCGGCGTCGTCGAAATCCATGCTCAGCGCGGTGCGGGCTTCGCCGATGGCGTCATCGCCATCGTCATCTTGGTAAAAAACCAACGCCAGTCGATTGTGGACCTCTGGAAAATTTGGATCGGATTCCTTGGAGGCGCTGTACTCGTCGAAAGCGTCGTCCCAGTGACCGCGCTGCTGTGCGATATATCCCAACGCAAAATGCAAAGCGCTGTTGTGCGTATCGGCTTCGACTAGTCCAGCAATAATGGATTCAGCTACGTCGAATTGTTTGTGACGGGCGGCAGTTGCGGCGTTGGCGAGAGATGCCGGACAGACATCTTGAATAAAAACTTGCTGGGATTGGCGCAGCACGGACATTAGTTCGGTGGTGGCGCCCGCAGATCGAAGGTCGGCTTCCACGCGCGGGCTGAGAGTTATAACCGATCCACGTTCCCTAACTGCCTTGGTCAAACTGTAAGTGGATGCGTCCCCGGCCAACCAGCCCAACAAGTGCGCGCAGTTTACCGGCGCCGCGTTGTTCGCGAATGACAAAGGAGCCGCGGCGAGGATCAAGCTAAGAACAACGAGTATTTTGCTGCGCACTGGAACTCCGAAGGCCGGCTGGTGTGTGCCGGAACTTATACGCTGTCAAGAAGATAGAAGCTGGCGGTAATCTGGGCTAGGTCACGGAGGTAATGGCCATTGCAGGAAAAGGTACAGATAGGGGTGGGGCTTAGAGCCTAGCGTCCTATTTGACGGGACTGTCGCGGTTCAGTAACGTCTTAGCTGTAGCAGACTTGGCGGAGGTTTCCCTATGGAAGGCCTGTTCCAACCCATGCATTTGCTGGTAATTTTCTTGATTGCCTTGATCATATTTGGGCCCAAGAAGTTGCCAGAGTTGGGCAAAGGTATCGGCGAAGGGTTCCGCGCGCTGAAAGACAGCATGAAAGAAACTCCAGAATCGCCGACCGCGACCGCCGTCCCTGCTTCGACACCCGGCTCAGAAATTAAGAGCTAGTTGTTTCTTTCTGCCGATTCAAGCACCTTTTCAGGTCAACGGAGTGCGTTCTTCTCTCATCTTAGAAAACGAACTTTGATGAGAAGGAGTGTGAACAATGGCGAAGCTTTCGCACGAAGATCCCAAAGGCGCAGAAGAACCGCGGCCCCCAACAAACCCACCAACCCAAGAGGAAGAAGAAAGCCTGGATAAAACCATTGAAGACAGCTTTCCGGCAAGCGATCCTCCGTCGTCGATACCTGATCCGGATGAAGACGAAAGTGCGGCCTGAGCTCCATCTATAATTTTGCAGGGCGCAGACGAAATGGCCTTTATTCTCCTCGTCAATGGCACCGAGCAGCACGCAGATGTTGAGCCGGAGAAGCCGTTGCTCTACGTTTTGCGCGACGACTTGGAACTGACCGGCACCAAGTACGGTTGTGGCGAAGGGCAATGCGGCGCTTGTACGGTGCTGGTTGACGGGATTCCCGAACGTTCCTGCCGGCTCCCGGTTTCCTCAATGATGGGAAAAAAAATCACCACCATCGAAGGATTGAGTCGTGGAGACCGATTGCATCCTGTGCAGCAGGCTTTTCTGGATATTGAAGCATTCCAGTGCGCCTACTGCACTCCAGGCATGATTGTTTCAGCGGCTGCGCTGCTTGAGCGCACTCCAAATCCCAGCGAAGAGCAGATCGTCAGCCACATGGAAGGCAATATTTGCCGGTGCGGCGCGTACGCCAGGATCATCGAGGCAGTGCGTCGAGCGGCCGCGACTCTCGGGAGCCCAAAAAATGCGTGATTCTGGGTGTGGCCTCGGGGCGGTTGGTTCTGGAATGAACGATTCCGAAGTCCAAGACTCGGAATTTCGCCAGCACGATTCGATTTCGCGTCTGCCGCACCCTTTTAATTTTGATCGCCGCGGTTTTTTCAAAGTGCTAGGCGGAGGCTTACTGGTCTGCATTGCTGCACGCCATGCGATCTCGCAGGAATCAGGCGCTGCGGTACATCACGATCACGAATTTCCTAAGACGCTGGATTCCTGGCTGCACATCAGCGAAAACGGCGAAGTGACCGCGTTCACGGGAAAAGTGGAAGTCGGGCAAAATGTTCGCACGTCACTCGCGCAACAAGTTGCCGAAGAGCTTCGGGTGCCGCTAACGTCGGTTCGGCTGATCATGGGCGACACCGAACTGACGCCCTACGACATGGGCACATTCGGCAGCCGCACAACTCCGCAAATGGGCATGCAGCTACGAAAAGTTTCTGCGAGTGCCCGCGCGGTTTTGATTCAAATGACTGCTGAACGCTGGGCAGCCGATTCAGCGAGCCTCACAGCGGAAGACGGCAAGGTCCGCAATCCCAAAGCCAATCGCTCAATCACCTATGCGGAACTGGTCCATGGCCAGAAGTTGTCGAAGGTCATTGCGGATGATCCTGAACTTATTCCCGCCAAGGATTGGAAAATCGCCGGAAGCTCCGCACCGAAGACAAACGCCCGCGATTTCGTGACCGGCGCGCATCAATACACGTCCGACATCAGGCTTCCGGGAATGCTGCATGGAAAAATCGTCCGCCCCAATGCGTTCCACGCAAAGTTAATTTCTTGCGACACCTCACAGGCGGAGAAGATTCCAGGTGTAAGTGTGGTGCGCGATGGTGATTTCATCGGCGTGTCTGCTGCCGATGTGCTGACCGCGGACCGCGCTGCGCAGGCAATCCGCGCTCAATGGGATGCACCTCCGCAGATTTCAGACCGCGAGCTTTTCGATCATTTAAGAAAGCCTGCGTCGGACAAAGACGACGACACAGAGCAGTACGTCCTGGGATCCGTCGAGCAATCTCGCACTCAGGCTGCGAAGACGCTGAAGCAAAGTTACACTGTCGCGTATATCGCGCATACTCCCTTGGAACCGAGGGCTGCTGTCGCCGAATGGAAAGACGGCAAGCTAACGGTGTGGACGGGAACTCAGCGTCCGTTTGCCGTCAGCGAAGAACTTGCGCAAGCTTTTCATCTTCCGTCGGAAAATGTGCGAGTAATTGTGCCTGACACTGGTTCCGCGTATGGAGGCAAGCATACTGGCGAAGCGGCCGTCGAAGCGGCACGCCTGGCCAAAGCTTCCGGTAAACCCGTGAAGCTGATCTGGTCGCGCGAAGAGGAATTCACCTGGGCCTACTTCCGTCCCGCGGGCGTGATTGATGTGAGCAGTGGAGCGAAGGCGGACGGTAGTCTTGTCTTCTGGGAATTCGATAATTACAATTCCGGCCCGGCGGCGATGCGTACGCCATATGAAGTCGCCAATCAGCGCATCACGTTTCATCCCTCTGACGCGCCGCTGCGGCAAGGGTCGTATCGTTCTCTGGCTGCGGCCGCGAATCACTTTGCCCGCGAGTCCCATATGGATGAACTGGCGCATGAACTGCGGATTGATCCCCTGGAATTCCGGGTAAAGAATCTAAAAGACGACCGCTTGCGTGCGGTGTTTCAGGCGGCGTCAGAAAAATTCCGCTGGGGAAAACACAAGAACTCGATCGGGACCGGATTCGGCATTGCGGGAGGATTCGAGAAAGGCGGCTATATTGCGACCTGTGCCGAGGTCTCGGTGGAGCACGGAGGAGTGAAGGTTGTGCGCGTAATCCAGGCTTTCGACTGCGGCGCGGTGGTGAATCCGCAAGGACTCGAAAATCAAATCGCCGGCGCGATTATGCAAGGGCTGGGCGGCGCTTTATTCGAGGCCATCCGTTTTGAGAATGGACGAATTGTGAATCCACATCTTGCCGAATATCGCGTTCCCCGGTTCAGTGATCTGCCGCACATCGAGGTTGTATTGGTCGATCGCAAAGATCAACGTTCGATGGGCGCGGGCGAGACCCCCCTGACTGGAATTGCGCCCGCGGTTGCGAATGCGATCTTCGGTGCAGCCGGAGTTCGCTTGCGATCCATGCCGCTGGTGCCCAGCGGCTTGCCCGGTCATGCCGCGTAGTTTTTGAGTATTCGAGCTATCGTCTGCAACCCGACCGGTAGTGGCATCATCCCTTCAATTGTCTGAATTAAACTCATTGGCAAGGTGGATATGAAGCGACTTGGCCTGTTGTTCTTCACTCTGTTCTTCTGCGTTCTCACCGCCCTGGCTCTAGATTTGGCACTGTTCGCCGAGGGAAACTCGTCTCCTTTTTACGACTACCGAGCTGAGAGTCCGGGAACGACCCACAAGATCACGACCAATGATCTGCCGAAGCCGTTTGCAACCAAATCCGCAGACAATTTTCCCGTGCCGTCGCCGCGCCCGGCAGACGCAATGCCCAAAACGCTACCGGGATTCAAAGTGGATATTTTTGCCAGCGGTCTCGATGAGCCACGAAAGATGCTGGCTGCGCCCAATGGCGACATTTTTCTGGCTGAAAGTTCCAAAGGCGAGATCACAGTGTTTCGCGGAGTTAAGGATGGAAAGCCAGAACAGAGATCAACTTTTGCGTCCGGATTGAAGCAGCCATTTGGGATTGCTTTCTATCCGCCGGGACAAGATCCGCAATGGGTTTACATCGGCGATACCGATTCCGTGAAGCGGTTTGCGTATCACAACGGCGATCTCAAAGCCAGCGGCCAGGCGCAGACCATCATTGCCGAAATATTTCCCGGTGCAGCTCATGCCCACGGACATTGGACGCGCGACATTGCGTTCTCGCCTGACGGCAAAAAAATGTTCGTCTCGGTGGGATCGGGTTCGAATATCGACAACCCCGACACCCACAAAACGGAATTTCATCGGGCGAATGTTCTCGAATACAATCCCGACGGTTCAGGCGTGCGCGTCTTTGCGTCCGGCATCCGCAATCCCGTCGGGTTGGCGGTGAATCCCAAGACCGGCGAGCTTTGGACTGCGACCAATGAACGCGACGCGCTCGGCGATAATCTTGTGCCTGACTACACTACGCATCTTCAGGATGGGGGCTTTTATGGCTGGCCCTGGTATTACATGGGCGGCAATCATGATCCGCGGTTGCCGGATAGCCATCCCGATCTGCGCGCCAAAATGCTCACCCCAGATGTCATCATCCAGCCGCATAGTGCTCCCTTGAGTTTTGCGTTTTACGACGGCAGCCAGTTTCCTGCCGAGTATAAGGGCGATATGTTCCTGGCGCTGCATGGTTCGTGGAACCGCGATCCCCGTACCGGCTATGAAGTAGTACGAGTGCCTTTGCACGGTGAGGGTAAAGCTTCAGATGAGTATGAGGATTTCCTCACCGGGTTCGTCACTGCTGAGGGAAATGTTTGGGGACGCCCGGTTGGTATCGCCGTCGCCAAAGATGGATCGTTGCTCGTCAGTGATGACGGAACCGGCTCGATTTGGCGAGTCAGCTATGAAGGGAAGTAGCTGATATAGTTCGCGAGTGTGGAGGACGGACGCCTTCGCCAGTCCTCGTTCTAATGACGTTGAGCCCAAGGCTTGACGCACGAATCAGACTCTTCTAGTCTCCATCGTAGTGAAGATGCGTTTTGCTAGACCAATTCTTTTGGCTGTGCTGACGGCCGCTCTCGGAGCGTATGGCCTCGATTGCAATACTGCGACAACGCCGCAACAGGCAATGCAGTGTTGCCACACCATGCGTTGTCATTCATCAGCACATCACGGTCAAGATTGTTGCCGCACGATGCCAAGCGTGCGCGCCGCTCTTGGCCAACCATCATCTGCGCAAAGTGGTTCTTTCGCCCACGCGGTGGTCGGAGTGCTCCCCGTAGAGAATGCATCTGTAGCGCCGGAAACTTCTTCTTGCATATTTGGCCAATTTCACGGCCCACCACTTGCCTTTTCTCCGCCTTTACTGTCCCTTCGAATCTAATCTGAACTCCAGTTGGTGCCCGGCTGCACGGACGCGTGTGCTTGGGATTCTCTACATTTCGGCTGGAGGAACCTGTGGAGTTTTGGAAGGTATTTCATTGTGACCCCGTCAAGCGGGTGTCGCTGTTATTTACATTTTCGCTCTGTGCTTCCGTAGCCTGGGGACAAGGTCCCGCGCCTGAGACTGCTCCTCCGCTGTTTCCCGGCGGCGGATTGCTTTCTTACAACTCTATTTTCACCACTCGCGATTCCATGCAAGCTATGTCCGGAAATATTCCTGCGACAGCGCGGCCTACGTTTGCACACGAGGGTGATTTCAACTTCACTTGGGGCTTCCGTCCCGATTTCGATCTAGCGATCGTCGTCCCTGTCATTACGAATCATTTTGAAACGAATACCGCAGCGACAATTCGAGGGACTGGCATTGGCGATGCGATGGCGGTTGTTAAGTACCGTTTTTATCGGCGGGATTCACCGAGAGGAACTACTCAGGCATCCCTAACTGTTGGGCCCAAGTTTCCAACTGGCAAGACTAATTTAGCCGCTCCCAGTGGGGATCTTCTTCCCACGAGTTTGCAGCCCGGTTCTGGATCAACAGATTTCTTTGTAGCCGCGAATTGGACTTATACCGGGCTATTCAACCTCAAGCGCCTTGTAGCGGATGAAGATTTCCATGCCGTTCTACGTTCAACGGGAACGCAGCGAACCCGGCTTGGCAGTGACGTTGAGTCGCGCTTCTGGCTATCGTACCGCCCTTACGAATCGAAGAACTTGGCACGGGAATGGTTCATCGGCCCGGCGCTCACTTGGCTGCACTCGCAAGATGATCGCATTGCTGGCGCCACACAAAGTGGGAGCGGAGGAGATGTCGTCCTTGCCGGTGTGACCACCTACGTGGGCGTGCGTCCGGGAATGCACGTTTGGGTCGGCGCTGACTGGGATGTAGCACGCTCGACCGGCATACAGTTCATGCCGATTCGTCGTCACTTCAGTTTTGGCATAACCCAACAGTTTCGAGTCCATCTTTAGGAAAGGAGGAATTGTGAACCGTAAGAAACTCGCACTACTTCTGCTGTTTGTTTCTCCGCTGATGCCGCAAGCACAGGCGGAAATCAAGCACATTGAAATGCGTGTCGAAGGCATGACGTGAAACTTTTGAGCCTACGGGGTGAAACAGCACCTCGGACGCCAGTCTGGCGTTCAAAATGTTGAAGTCAGTTTGATTGATGGAAAAGTCGAGGTCACTCCCAAGGAGGATGGGCATATTGATCCCGCCCAGCTTCTGAAGGCGACATACGACAGCGGTGTCAGTGTGGCCGAGTTGAACATGACTGCACGCGGAAAGCTGGTGAAGGATTCATCGGGGAACCTTTCGTTACTGATCGAACCGAACCGATCGTTCACGATTGTGCCAAATGAATTATCAAAAGCGCTGGAACCGCTGGTGAATTCATCGACGCAAGTCACCGTCCGTGGTCAGTTGTACAAGAAGCCCAATGGAAAAGGGAAAAAGAAAGCAGACGCTTTGGTTCCCCTGAAGCTGCTGATTCTTGAAATCCAGAAGAAGGAATAGATGCCGAAGCATTTGTTGTTTCTAGTTCTCGCTCTGGTTGGACTCGCTGGATGTAATGACAATCCGGCGAGTCCAGCTCCACCAAAGCAAACTGCAATCGCGAGAGGTGAAATCGGTTCCCAGTTGCCTGATTTCTCTGTGAGGGATTTGCATGGGCACGAACTTTCCTCTGCCGACCTGCAGGGAAAGATAGTGCTTGTAGACTTTTGGGCAACGTGGTGCCAGCCCTGCAAGAAAGAAATGCCGGGTTACCAGAAGCTGCTCGACAATTATGGCTCACGCGGGTTGGTTGTCATCGGCTTCAAGTTCGACGTAATGATGGATACGGAGAACCCGCTTCAGTTTGCGAGGAAGATCGGAGTCGAATATCCACTGGCGGTTGCCTCTGAAGATATCAAGCAGAAGTTCGGAGGCATTCCAGGATTGCCGACCACCATGCTTTACGACCGTCAAGGAATTCTTCGCAAGAAAGTGATTGGCTTTGAGTACACAGAGAATTTCGACTCTGCTCTGAAGTCGCTTCTTTAGGCCAGGTTGGAGCGATGCAGAAACGTCATATGTAATCTGTCGAGAGCAGGTGGTTACGGGTCACAACCTAGGGCGAGGGACAGGTCACATCGATAGGAGGTAAGCCGGGCCAAGCCCGTTAATAGATAAGCCTTCCGGAATTTCTGACGAGTTTTCCGCCTTCTTCCACAAGGAATTTCCACACTCCACAGTTTTCGCACAGCGAGGCCGCGAATTCCGATTGCTGAACGTGAGCAGATGCGAGAAAGTTCAATCACTGCAGGCGTGAACGACACGCTGCCAGTGATCGCGAAAGCAGGTTCTGCGGCAGTTTTCCAAAGGGCCCGAAGTCGGAGCAAGCTGCAAAGCCTGATCTGACGGAAAGCCGAAAGGATATGCTGCCGAGCGGTTCCCAAACGTGAAAGCGTTGGGGCGCCCAGGGCGTTGCGGCCTCCTCAGAGAACGGTCTCGCCTAGCGAGACTGCGACCGGTGGACGCGATCAGACGCGGTGCACTTTCGGGTGCGCAGGCGCTCTGGAGTTCAGGGTCTGATTCGAACGGCCGCCGTCATGCGGCGTGCTGGACGAAGCTGGCCCCGGGGCACGGACTAGGTAGCCCTTTGCGGTGTCAAAGGGTACGCGTGAAAATTCATGCGGCAACATGCGGTTCGGGTGGCTGGCCCGGACCGCATTATTTTTTGCCTTGGCTCCTAATTCTTTCCTGCCCCGTTTTCTCTGCGCTCTCGGCTTATCCTCAGCGTACTCTGCGGTTAAAATCTTTCTTGATCTTCGCTTCTTATTCGCCTTATACTTTTTTCGTAGTAAAGACCATGTGGGGACAGCCGCCCTTTCGACAAGCTCAGGGCAATCTCTCGGCTGTCCGGCTCGGCTTGCCGGGCATCTGCTGAGAGTAGACCGACGCAATCATGAATCCGCAAAAAAGTGATTTTAGGTTTGTTTTCCAACATATCTTCCGTTCATCCACAACGCTTCTGCGCGTACTATCACTTTCGCGCTGGACAAAAACTCTCCTGAAAATTACCGGCACAATTTAATTGGCGACTACCGATTACATCTCCGCGCAAGCGCTTCCCGCAAATATTGAGGCCGAGCGTTCCATCCTCGGCGCCATTCTGCTCGACAATCTGGCTTATAACCAGGCCGCCGAACATCTGAAGCCGGAAGACTTTCTGCTCGATTCACACCGGCGAATTTACTCGCGGATGATTGATCTATCCGAGGCTTCGCATTCGATTGATCTGATCACTCTGTGCGAAGAGCTTTCCCGCAAGAGTGAACTCGAGACCATCGGTGGCGCGGCTTACGTCTCTGGACTGCTCGATGGCGTGCCTGATCGCCCGAGCATTGAGAATTACATCAAGATCGTGCGCGACAAGTCGCTGTTGCGCTCGCTGATTCATACGGCTACTGCTGCCATCGCGCGCGCCTCCGAGCAGGGGGACGCCGCGGAAGAGATCCTCAACGACACCGAAGCGCAGATCTTTCAGCTCTCCGAAAAGCGCATTGGCCGCGGATTCATGGGTGTGCAGGAGATCATCCGGGAGTCGTTCGGCTCGGTTGACGCCTTCCTGCAACGCGGCAGCCGAATTACCGGGCTTGAAACCCACTACGTCGATTTGGATGAGAAGACGAGCGGATTCCAAAAGTCAGATTTGATTATCGTTGCCGGCCGGCCTTCGATGGGCAAGACTTCATTCGCCATGAACATTGCGGAGAACGTCGCCATTGAAGACCGGAAGACCGTGGCAGTTTTCTCGCTGGAAATGTCGAAGGAGGCGCTGCTGCAGCGCATGTTGTGCTCGGTGGCGCGGGTGGACGCTCATAAATTCCGCACCGGCTCGCTTTGGCAAGATGATATGCGGAAGATCACGCGGGCGATCGAGCAACTCGCCGAAGCGCCAATCTTTATCGATGACACCCCCGGCATCACTATCAGTGAAATGCGCGCCAAGGCGCGGCGGCTGTTGCAATCCAAGGGGTCTCTGGATCTCATCGTCGTGGATTACCTGCAACTCATGTCCGGTGGAGGCAAACGCTATGAGAACCGGACCCAGGAAGTGTCGGCCATCTCGCGCGGCTTGAAGGCGCTGGCGAAAGAGCTGGCCGTCCCGGTCGTGGCGCTGTCGCAATTGAGCCGCGCTCCTGAAAGCCGCGGCGCCGGAGACCACCGACCGCAGCTTGCCGACCTGCGCGAGTCGGGATCGATCGAGCAGGATGCCGACGTGGTTGCATTTATCTTTCGCGAAGAGGTTTACAAGCCCGATGATCCGGAGCTCGATGGGGTTGCAGAACTGATCATCCGTAAGCAGCGTAATGGCCCCACGGGAACGGTCAAGCTTGCATTTCTGAAGAGTTCTACCCGATTTGAGTCGCGAGCGGATGGAGTTGGGCCGGATGTAAACGCGGGGTAAACATTCTCAGTGCGCGCTGAACGGGAGTGCCGACAGTCGCAATTGTTTCGCGGCAGAAGTTTTCGTGAGCGATGTGATTTTTGAGTGCATCAATAGCGACCAAACCTGTGGAAAGATTGTGGAACATTCCGCCTGCCTCCTGAAATCCTCTAAAACCGACCGCTTGGTCGGATAGCACTAAGGTGCTGGGGGCTTGCAAGTTGCGGCCCATCACCCGATTACAAGTTAAGCATCCCTCGGTCTTTGGTAACTATTGAAATTACAGAGCTTTAACAATCCAAGAAGTTTTGCACATGCCCCACAGTGGAAATCCTTTTCGATAGGCAATGAAGGGTTATTCGGTATGAAGTTCGGAGCGCGATTTGTGCCAGCCAATGACCTAAAGTGAGAGGCGATTTCTGCCGAAGAAGAACCTTGGAGGTTCACTCATGCTTTCAGCGACCACGCACGTAAACTCAACCCCAGCTGCGGCCCAACCGTCGGCAGCCGCACGACAACCGGCGCCGCAGGCGAAGTCTCAACCTGCCCCGACCGACACAGTCACTCTCAGCCCGGCCGCGCAACAACAACAAGAACTGGTTGAGACCCCAACTCAAACTGCTCGCGAAGCCAGTAAGGGCGATATCCAAGCCAGGAACCTTCAGGCGAGAGAGGCTGCGGCGCAGGCTCACGGACTGTGATCTCGAACAACTTACAACCAACCTAATAACCAGCAACATGGCCGCGTTCCTGTTGAACACGGCCATGTTTATTGGAAGCTCTAAATTCGTGGATAGCCTCCCCTCGCCAAGCTCGGGGCAAGGTCTCGTGCTACTCGAGTTCACAATCTAGGACTACGCGCTTACCGACACGTTAGTCGACAACGGGATTAGCGGGGATTGCGGCTGCGGTCCGCTACTCGGGCTGTATTGTTGGACATCCTGGGCCAAAGTGCTGTATGCCTGCTGAGCCGAGGTCAGGTTGCCGGACTGCAAGTCCTGCCCTAACTGACTCAGTAACTGACTGGCTCCGCCGCCTCCGTGGTGATGATGATGGGCTTGGGCGGCGTGGCTCTGAAGGTCCTGCTGAAGCGTGCTGTAGTCTTGCTGGGCTGAGGTTATATTGCCGGTTTGGAGATCTTTGGCCAGCTGACTGAACGCCTGAGCGATAGGACTACTGCTCGCCGACGAAGTGGTAGACGCTGCTTGTGGTACATCCTGCTGCAACGTTGCAAAGTCCGCTTGAGCCGCCGTGAGGTTTCCGGACTGCAAATCTTTTCCGAGTTGCTGGAATTCCTTTTGGAATTGCTGGAAATTGTTTTGAACGCTTTGCGGTGTGTAGTTAAACAGACTGCTGGAAATGCCTGCGACTGACATTGCCATCTCCTTCGATCAAATTGTCCGGTCAAGAGTTTTATCGGCGCTTTATAAGTAGCCTTGATTCAGCGCCATTGCCCAACTCTTGTTGCGGTACGTCCCAGTGGTGGGGGCAACCACTCTGCCAATTAACTGGTGCGCAGCGAATGGCGTGAACGTGGAACTTACAAGCGCAGTGGACTGCGTAGGATTACAGGAAGGCAAGTTTTGCCCAAAGCAACCCGGCAAGCCTTGCCGGAAAACCGAACTTTTCAGAGAAGTTGTCAACGCAGAGTTGCTGTTTAGCAACCAATGGCGATCACTCGTGTTTATTTCTGAAGGAGGAAACATGGCTTCTCGTTTTGGTTGGGCTGGACGTTTTGCCGCGAGCGCGGTCGTCGCGCTGGCGTTGTTTACTGTAGGTTGTGCGCATCGCTATTACGATGCCGATCATGGTGACTATCACCGCTGGGACGCCAATGAGAGGGTGTATTACAACCAGTGGGTTGTCGAAGTACATGGTGATCCGCATCGCGACTACCGCCATTTGTCGAAAGAAGACCAGAAGCGGTACTGGGACTGGCGGCATAACCGTGATCGCGATCATGATCGTGACCATGACCGCGATCGCGATCGTCACTAGGTCGGTTCGGGTCGACCCGATGCTCTCGGTCGATGGTCATATATAGTTTTCTACATGGCCAATTGCGTAGGTTGCGGCCGGGAGCTGCAGCCCGGAGGACATCCCGACAACATTTGTTCGGAGTGCCGGGCTCGAGCCTATATTCACGCGCAGGAGCAGGCACGGGCCAATCGGCCCTCGCTGATCAAAGTCGCGCCGGTGACGTCGGCGATTATCGTGGCGAATGCTCTGGTTTTTGCCGGCATGGTGTTTTCTGGAGTTTCGCCGACGGCGCCCCAGATTTCGGACCTGGTGAGATGGGGCGCGAACACCGGCGTGCAGACCCTGGTGAACCAACCCTGGCGGATGTGGACTTCGAATTATGTTCACATCGGGATCGTTCACATCGCGCTCAATATGTGGTGCCTGTGGAGTCTCGGCGTTTTGGCAGAACGCATCTTTGACCGCTGGACCTATTTTCTGACCTACACGTTTTGCGGAATTGCCGGCAGCCTCGCTAGTCTAGGACTTCATCCCAACCGGTTCGGAGCCGGAGCATCGGGGGCAATTTTCGGAATGGCGGGGGCGTTGATCGCGGCGCTTTACTTGGGGCATTTGCCGGTGCCGCCGCGTGCGCTGAAGTCTACCCTTAAGAGCCTACTTCTTTTTGCGGCATACAATTTATTTTTTGGAGCGGTGGTCCCGGCGATCGATAATTCTGCGCATATCGGCGGCCTGGTTTGCGGATTGATATTGGGAGCAGTGATGGCAAAGCACCTGACGTCGCCGCCGGAGGAAAGAAGTTCCTGGCGGAATTTGGTGTTCCTGGTGGGTGGCGTGGTCTTGCTAGGAATATTCTTTGTGATTAGAAAATCGGTGCTGCACGCGTAACTTCACTCACCGCCTTCGCTTTCGTCTGGCGTGATGGTGTCGACGGTGCGGCTTTTTACAGAGAAAGTGAGCTTCTGGTCGGGCGTGGGTGCGAAGCTCACGCGCACCGGATCACGGGCCCAGACCGGAGGCGCGCAAGCCGACCGAGAGTCGGTAGAGTCGCCGATAGATTTTTTTAGAAGAGGCTTCCGCTGGCCGATCTGCACAATCACGGCGAAGAGTTTCTGGCCGTCGTCAGAGATTCCACAATAGGCAGCGTAGTCGCGAAACCAATTTGCGGCCGAAGAATCCGGATCGAACTCGGCGAGCGATAGGTGCTGAATTTTTCCGCTCATGCGATCGACCAGCAACCATCCGCCACGCTGCCACTGCCATTGCGTGGGACCGGGCTGTTGCGGCAGGGAATCGTTCACACGGTAAATTCGCTGCACCACGAATATGCGGTCGGTCACGTCGTGGGCCGCGCCGAGGGTGAATTCTTTAGCGTGGCCATCAACGTAGAGAGGACGAATCTTGACCGCCGTCGGCTGGTTCTCGCCTCCTTCGCCGCGAATAGGGATTGATGTCCAGTGGCCAAGTGAGACCACATGTGGCTTGGTGGCGGCGAAGGCATTGAAGTTCAGTAATAGAATGCAGATCGAGACTGTCCAGCATCGGTTCATGCCAGAACATAAACATCCTTCGGGTCAGCGGCGCAAGGTCAGATGAACATTTTTGCGTGCGACCGCCCCAAATTGGGAACGGAGAGTAGAAATTTCGCGATCTACATCTGTGCATTGCCTCTGTGAAACTCTGGGTTCTCTGTGGTTAAGATTTATCGGTCCTAAATTGTGCAAAAGCAATCGACTCGGAAGGTTAATAATAGATAGCGAGGCGAATGGCTTGAATCCCAGAAAAATCTTGGCGTTTCCTGCAATGATCGGTTTGCTCATCGTGTATGTGATTGTCCCGCAGTCTCGCGCGCAACAGGCCGAAGAGTTGAGTTCGCAAAGCGCAGACCTCCAGATCAGGGCGGCGTTGAAGGAAATTTCAGCGCAGCAGATCCAAGCTGACATCGAAAAGCTGGTGAGCTTTAAGACTCGCAGCACAATTTCGGCGCAGGATGCGGCGTCGATTGCGGCGGGACATGGAATCGGGGCGGCGCGGGAATGGATCAAGAGCGAATTTGAGCGCTACTCGAATGATTGCGGCGGATGCCTGGACGTGAAGACCGATAGCTTCACCCAACCGGTCAGTGAGCGAGTGGCGATGCCCACCGTGATCACAAATGTTTATGCGGTCATGAAAGGAAGCAATCCTGAGGACGCAAAGCGGATAGTGTTGGTCACAGGCCACTACGACTCAAGAAACAGCAGCAATGAAAATGTGACGGATGCCGCCCCGGGCGCGAACGACGATGGCAGCGGTACGGCCGTGAGTCTGGAATGTGCGCGGGTTTTGAGCAAGCTGAAATTTCCGGGAACGATTATTTTTCTGACGGTAGCGGGAGAAGAGCAGGGTCTTTACGGCAGCAAGCATTTTGCCGAATACGCCAAATCGCAAGGTTGGGACATTGAAGCGGCGCTGAACAATGACATCGTGGGCGGAGACAAGAGCGCAGGCCAGAACCCGAAAGTGGTGCGAGTTTTTTCCGAGAGCATTCCGGACGGCGCGACCGAGGCGCAGCTGCGAATGCTCCGAGCGCTTGGCGGGGAAAGCGATTCGCCCTCACGCGAACTGGCGCGGTATATCGTGCAGACGGCGCGGGCTTACCAGACCGAAGTTTCTCCCTTGCTCGAGTTTCGTCGCGACCGCTTTCTCCGGGGCGGAGACCATATTTCGTTTAACGAAGAGGGGTTCCCGGCGGTGCGCTTTACGGAATATCGCGAAAATTTTAATCGCCAGCACCAGAACGTGCGCACCGAAAACGGAATCGAATATGGTGACTTGGCCAAATATGTGGATTACGACTACGTGGCCAATGTGGCGCGAGTGAATGCGGCCACGCTGGCAGAGCTGGCGTCAGCGCCACTGCCGCCGCAAAAGGTTCGAATCGAGACCAAGGACTTGGTGAATGATTCAACGTTGGTATGGGAGTCTCCAGGTGATGGACGCGCTGCTGGCTATGAGGTGCTGTGGCGGGCGACGAGCGCGCCGGATTGGGAACACTCGCAGTCGGTGGGGAAGGAGACGCGGGCAAGGCTGCCGGTGTCAAAAGATAATGTGATCTTTGCGGTTGAAGCGATCGATGCGGCGGGACACAAAAGTCAGCCCATCGTGCCTGCGCCGGAAAGGTAGCTGCTGCTACCATAAAGCAGTGTCCGCCGTCTGCGGATGGTTAATATGCCCAGGAATATTAATACGGTAATGGGATTCCCGCCATTTCGCGGGGCGGTGCGCCAGATCATTCTGGCGAGCGTCGCGATTTATGTTGTGATCCTGCTGCTGGTGTCGTTCGCGCCAGAAGCTGGACAGGCTCTACTCACTTTCGGCATTCTGGATCCCGCGCACATCCGGCAGGGCTGGGTCTGGCAATTCGCGACTTACGCCTTTATGTACGTGGATCCCATGCAGTTTGCCTTGTCGCTGCTGGGAATTTATTTTCTGGGCGGCGCGGTCGAAAGCTCGATCGGGATGGGAAGATTTTATGGCCTGTTTTTTGGCAGCGTCATTCTTTCCGGAATCGCCGGCTTTGCTTTGTCATTGACCGGAGTGATCGCGCGCGGTCCAGCTATGGGATCAGGCGCTGCGGCCAACGCGATCCTCATGGTGTTTTACCTCTTCAATCGCGGCGCGCCGATCATGTTGTTTCCAATTCCCATACAGATTCCTGTGAAGTGGATCGTCCTATTCACTGCGGCAATCGAGGTGGCGTATCTGCTGTTGAGCCACTTTGCGTTGTTCTATTTTGTTCTGCTGCTGGGACTGGGCGCCGGCTATGTGTGGTATACGCTGTTCCTTACCCGCAAGAGCAAGCTTCAGATTTCCGAACGCTACTTCGCATTGCGGAACTCGTATTACCGCTGGAAGCGCCGACGTGCGGCGCGCAAGTTCGAAGTCTATATGCGCGACCACGACCGCACCGTCACTTTTGACGAGCATGGCAATTACATTCCTCCCGAAGACGATAAGAAAAATGGCGGATCGAAGTCGGGCTGGGTGAACTAAAAGCGGCTTCTAGCTCTTCGCTCAAACTAAGAGGAAACGGCTTGGGAGTTTCGGGTTGCGCTGATAGCTGATGGCTGAAAGCTGACGGCTGAGAGCGAGAGCTGACGGCTTCTTACGCGCTTACCAGCGACCCAATCTTCTCGCCGGTCACAACCTTCGCGATGTTGCCGTGCTGGTTCAAGTTGAAAATGATGATCGGAAGATTGTTGTCTTTGCACAGAGAGATGGCGGTCGAGTCCATTACTTTCAGACCGCGCTTGAGCACTTCCATGTATGTGATCTGAGTAAATTTGGTCGCATCCTTCACCAGCATGGGGTCGGCGTCGTAGATGCCGTCGACTTTAGTCGCCTTGAGAATCGCGTCAGCTTTGATTTCCATGGCGCGAAGCGAGGCGGCAGTGTCAGTGGAAAAATACGGGTTGCCAGTTCCACCGGCGAAGATGACGATGCGTTGCTTTTCGAGGTGCCGGATGGCGCGGCGGCGAATGAAAGGTTCGGCGACCTGGTTCATCTCGAGCGCGGTCTGCACCCTGGTATAGATATTTTGTTTCTCCAGCGCGTCCTGTAGCGCCAGCGCGTTGATGACCGTGGCCAGCATGCCCATGTGGTCGGCAGAGACGCGGTCCATGTTGCGCGCCTGCTCAGCGACGCCGCGGAAGAAATTTCCGCCACCTACGACGATGGCGATTTGCACGCCCAGCGAGTGGACCTCACGAAGTTCGGCGGCGATCTCGTGAATGCGGGTCGGATCGACTCCGAAGCCTTGTTTCGCTGCCAGGGCCTCTCCGGAGATTTTCAGCAGGACGCGTTTGAAGATCGGTTCAGGCATGCTCTTTCCATATTACCGCTAACCTCACGGGCTAGTAGCACCGGTGGTTGAAAGGGTCCTGTAAGCGTAAATCCCCTTCGACGGTCTGAATATCTTCTACCACTGCGGCCGGATGCACGGCCTCCGGCGAAGACAACCTTCGATCAAGAAGTTCCGCTTGCCACTTCGTCAAGTCTGAGCTCTGACTCCACATTAATCTAAGAATTGGCTCCTGCGCCTTCGACAGATAATTTTGATATGCACAGGCTCCCCAATCGCGATCAGGGTGATTAAAGTGATCCCGCAGAACATCAGCATACTTTGGCGGGAGCCAGCGACAAAAAGCCCGAATACGAGAGTCGTCCGAATCCCACGTAACCAAAGTGCCCCAGGTCTCGAGTTCATCTTCCGGGACTATTTCAGCGAGACGATCTAAAACTTGTCCAGAAATCCAGTCATGCCGAAACATTCCAGACACCGAATAGAGTTGTTCCCAATTACCCTTTCCGTGTAACCAAATCCAAAGTGACCTCGCAACATACTCGTCCGTTGCGCGCTCTCGCAGAGACTTCAACAGTTCCCCTCCAGCGTTGGTAATGTCGGCGAAGGGACTCGATGACAGAATGTCGTCCATCCAGGGCTGATATTGCTCAGCCGTGGTATGGAAAGGAACAGCCGCCGGATTCTGGATAGCAACATCTCGCAGCAGGTATCTCAGCAACCGGTACGAGCTGGTCCGGGCAATTTCGCGTATAGTTTCGTCGGCGTCGCTGAGTAGGGCTACACTCTTTCTGAGCGAATTGAGCATTGGATGATAGCGGCGTTGAATGTCTGTGGAACGACGATAGTATTCGTCCTCTGGGGCATGAAGCCAGCAAATGTCGCCTTGTTTGAGTACTGGCCTCCAGAACTCAGCCCAGTTAAGGATTGAATCCAGTTCGTTGTCTGGACACGTATCGCACCAAGCGAGCATAAGCGCCTGTATTGTCATCCGCCTGTCCCGGTTGCCAGCCACATCCGGCATGTTTTGGAATTCTGTCAATTCATTCCGTCGTTTTGACGTCAGACGTCGCCCCCAGCCGTAGATTGCGGTCTCCTCGCTTCCGTACGGCACGAACAATTCAGGATTGGATGCGGGTGCAACACGGTCCAACAACCAACAGAGGCGTCTACGACGGAGCAGTCTCTCATGATCTCGGGACGGGGGATCAGCAGTTGAGGCAAACTCAGTCTTGATTGCGGTGGTCAACGCATCCAGAAGCGCGGAAGCATCCCTATCCCAACGATGCCAGATTGGACCGTCTGCTTCGAGAAGCCTTTCAACGAAGACCGAACCATTCAGTTGTATCACTCGATGAAAGCGAGCTGTCGCGGTAGCGAACTGCCGCTTAGGTTCGAATTGTAACGCGAAATCCAAAAAGGCACCTTGCGGTGCCTTTTATATCACTCAGGTTTTTGCTCCGGCTTTGAGACCGCAACGGTCTCGCCGGCGTCGCCCACTTTAAATCGTGCAAAGCGGCGAACCGATATATTCTCGCCCAGCTTGCCGATTGCCGTCGTAATCAGCTGCGAGATGGTGACCGCCTGATCGCGGATGTAAGGTTGCTCGTAAAGGCAGACCTCCTCGTAGAACTTGGCCATTTTGCCTTCGACGATTTTCTCGATCACTTGCGGAGGCTTGCCCATGGCGGCGGTCTGGGCGCGGTAAATATCCTTTTCGCGCTCGTAGTCGCCCGCGGTGACATCCTCTTTGCGAATGAATTTGGGATCGCTGGCCGCAATGTGCATGGCGATCTCGCTGATCAGGCGCTTAAAGTCGTCGGTGCGGGCCACGAAATCGCTCTCGCAATTTACCTCGACCAGCACGCCGATCTTGCCTCCGGCATGGATGTACTGCGCGACCGAGCCTTCGCTGGTAATGCGGGTGGCCTTCTTCTGCGCGACGGCGGCGCCGCGCTTGCGGAGAATTACCACGGCCTTTTCTGCGTCGCCATTGGCCTCTGTGAGGGCCTTTTTGCAATCCATCATAGGGGCGCCGGTGAGGTCGCGGAGTTCTTTCACCTTGGCGGCGGAAATATTGGGCTGCTTGTTGTCGTTTGGTTCGGGACTGCCAGTAGTTGCCATAATCGAAGATGATTCCTTTATCATTTTACAAAAATTAACCCGCGCCTCGCGCGGGCCTGATCCTTCCGGGGGCTAAAGCCCCAATCTCTAGATTTCGTTTGCGGTACGGCTGAAGCCATGCCCTCCCGCGTCACGAAACGTCTTGCCTGAGGGCTTAGCTGACAGCTGTTTTAGTAAGTTTGATGCTCCACTTCGGGGGTCTCGGCCGGAGCTTCAGCAGCGGCGGCCTTCTTGCGGGTTCCGGGTCCAAGCACTTCTTCCATGCTGATTTCTTCAGTGCCCTCGTCGCCGAAATCAGCCGACATCGAGGCTCCCGTGCCCACTTCCACACCCTCCGCAGGCTCTTCGGTGGCAGCAGCTTCGGTCTGTTGAGCTTCGCCAACGCCAGCTGCCAGATCCGCGGTCTGCTTGTCATTGAGCAGTTGCGAGCCTTCGACAACCGAGTCTGCAATCTTCGAAGCGAACAAACGGATCGCACGCAGCGCGTCATCGTTGCCGGGAATCACGTAGTCGACCTCGGTCGGATCGCAGTTGGTATCGACAACCGCGACCACGGGGATGCCGAGCTTGCGAGCTTCGCGAACTGCGATCTGCTCTTTGTTTGAGTCGATTACGAACAGAGCGTCGGGCAGCTTGTTCAGGTTCTTAATGCCTGCGAGGTTCGCTTCCAAATGTTTGCGCTCGCGTTCAAGCTTGATAACTTCTTTCTTAGGGAGCAGCTCGTAACGGCCATCCGTGGCCATTTCGTCAAGTTCTTTGAGCCGCTTCACGGACTTTTGCACGGTCACCCAATTGGTGAGCAGTCCGCCCAGCCAGCGCTGGTTTACATAAAAACTCCCGGCGCGAGTCGCTTCCTCGGCGATTGCGTCCTGGGCCTGGCGCTTGGTCCCAACAAATAGGATGGTGCGGCCCTCGGCGCTCAGGTCGGCAACAAATTTCGACGCCTCTTTGAACATTTTGAGGGTCTTCTGCAGATCGATGATGTAAATGCCATTGCGCTCACCGAAGATGAACTCTTTCATCTTAGGGTTCCAGCGCTTCGTCTGGTGCCCGAAGTGAACACCTGCTTCGAGCAACTCCTTCATAGTGATGTTAGCCAAAAAACCTCCTTTTTAAGTCTGCATCCTTCGTTCAAAGTGCGAACTCTGGATTGCTTTCCCGTCCCCGCACCGGAGCACGGGAAGAATTAAGCTGTCAGCTATCAGCCGTCAGCTATCAGTGAAACCAAAACAACCAGCTACCGCTTGCTGAACTGGAAGCGCTTGCGGGCGCCCTTCTGCCCATACTTCTTACGCTCTTTACCGCGTGAATCGCGGCTGACCAGCCCTTCGGACTTCAACTTCTTGCGCAGCTCAACGTTGAACAACATGAGAGCGCGAGCGATTCCGAGCTTCACGGCATCCGCCTGACCATTTACGCCGCCGCCGGATACATTGGCAATCACGTTAAAGCTGGCCGATGACTCGGTCGAAACCAACGACTGCTTGGCGCTCGAGCGCTGCGAATCGGTCACAAAATATTCATCAAATGGACGTCCGTTGACCTTGAAATCACCACTGCCAGGACGCAAAAAAACGCGGGCCACGGCGGTCTTGCGCCGTCCCGTTCCGTAATATTGGACTAAATCAGCCATTAGTAAGCTCTCAGCTCTTAGCCGTCAGCTCTCAGCTTGTTGTTGCCGAGTTACGGCTCTATACCTTTCATAAAATCAAATCTATAAATCTATTCGCATCTGCTTTTAGCTGAGAGCTGAAAGCTGACAGCTAATAGCTGGTCTTACGCCAGTGCCTTTTCTTCCGGCTTCTGCGCCTGGTGCGGGTGCTTGTCGCCCTTGTAAACCTTGAGCTTGGTGAACATGTGCGTGCCAAGCTTGTTCTTGGGAAGCATGCGCCGCACGGCATCCTCAACGATGAGTTCAGGCTTGCGCACCGAACGCTTGCGGTATTCCTCACTGCGAAGGCCGCCCGGATAGCCGGTATAGCGGTGATAGACTTTTTGATCGGCCTTCATGCCTGTCATCTTTACCTTCTCAGCATTGATCACGACGACATGATCGCCAGTGTCGAGAAAAGGCGTGTATTGCGGATTCTCTTTGCCCATTAAAATGCGCGCCACTTGCGACGCGACTCGGCCGAGAGCCAAGCCCGAGGCGTCGACGACATACCATTTGCGCGCAATTTCCCCCGCTTTGGGGAAATACGTTGACATTCTGATCTCCCAGATAAAAAAATGAAAACTGAAAGAAAAACGCTGAGTACCCACTCGCTGCAAGCGCCGAAGGCGCAGGGCTATCAGGCGGGCAACCGCAGAACTACCAAAGCCTTAAAGATAGACTAGAAAATGGCGTATTGTCAACGCGTCGACTCCGCTGCCGAAGCTGGTCAGTGGGCAATAAGCTAAGTTCCAGGCCCTCTTTGTAGTTTGATATCATCATCCGCATCTCTCCATGCGGATCAAGCGTGTCCTTCCCGTACTGTTTGGGTTTCTGATCTTTGTGGCCTCCGTAGCTCTGATCGTGCAATTACGGAAGCATGCGCCGCCGGAGCCTGCGCGCTTGTTGCCCGGAGCCGACGCATTCCTCTACATCGACCTGAAATGGATGCGGCGCGCGGACATTGCCACTCACATTCCGGAAGTCCCGCATGAGGCTGAATATGAGCAGTTCATCCGGGCCACCGGCTTCCAGTTTGAACGCGATTTGCAGGAAGCAGCGCTAGCCGTCCATTACGCCAGCCCGCTGACCGGAGGGGAGACCCGTTACTCAGAAATTTTCATCGCCAAGATCGACGGCGACCGGCTGCGGGATTATTTGAAAGTGTTGACCAGGTCGATCGATTCGTATAAGTCAGTCGATATTTACAACATTCCTCTGCAGGGCCGGACGCTGCGGGTGGCAATTCTGGGCGCTGACACAGTCGCAGCCTCGAACCACCCAGATGCTGGCGTGATCCGCGGGATTATTGATAGGTCGCATAAATTGGCATCGCCGTTTGGCGGGCCGGCACTACTGCGCCAGTTTTATAAGCGAGTGCCCATCGCCAGTCTGGTATGGGGAATTTTTCGTTTGAATCCGCAGAGCGCGCAATCCTCGGCTGACCTATCGTTGCCGATCACGAGTCCCGCGACGGTGGTGGCGTCGGTACGTTATCTGCGCGCAGTGCATTTTCGCGCAGAAGCCTTCACGCGAGACGAGCAGGAGGCGCAGCAACTGACAGCCCAGGTGAATACGTTCCTGTCGATTTTTCACTCTGCGGAAATTTCGGTGGCGGGGCAAACCCCTGATCCGGACGTGAAGAGAGCCTTGGACAGCCTGAAAGTCGAGCAGAAAAGCGATCGGACAATTCTTACGGCGATCCTGCCAACTGAACTGCTGAGAAAAATTGTTGCCGAGGCGCCGAAGCAAGTCGGTCCCGCCGCGAGTGAGCCCGAGAAAAAGACAAAACCGTAGTCCGTCCTGAGCGCTACGGAAGCTCGGTTCCGTCGGTGTTCAGGTTATAGAAGAAATCAAAACGCAATGTGAGATTGGGGCCGGTGAATTCCGTGGGCAGCGGCGGGAACGGAGTGGAAGCCGAGATACCCCCATAAGCAGCGCGATCGAGCGAGACGTCGCCCGAGCCAGTTACGTAATGCAGTCCCGCGACCTGGCCGTCTTTGAGAATTGAAAACTGAATCGAAACCTCACCTTTTTTGAACAGGACAGATTCCGGAATCAGGCTGTACCAGTTCTTTTTTACCTCGCGCTTAACGATTTCCAGGTAAGGGCCGAAATCGACGCCCATGGTGTCGCTGAGGATTTCAGGACCCATCCGGGCACTCGGCTGGCGCTGGCCTAATCCAAGATCGCCTTCGTCGCCGGCGTATTTACCACGAGTTGCGGCGGCAGCGTTCGCAGCTTGCTCAATTGCGCGGCTGGCGGACATTGGCCCGGTCTTGAATATCGCCTTCGGACTAACTGGAGGCGGCTGCAATTTGGCCATCTGATTTGCTGGAGGCTCTGGCCGTTGCTGAGCAGGTTGCTGTTGTGGCGGCGCACTCTGTGCCATGGCTTGCGGTTGAGGTTGTTGCTGAACCGGAGGCGCCGTCGGCCCCGGGCGTTCGGCACGAGTAGTGTCGAGAATCTTCTTCAGTTGTTTGCGATCGAGTTCCGGCTGGCGGCTGGACGCGATGCGATTTTTATCGGAAATCTTGTCGGTGTTCGGACGCTTCACTTTCAGGTTGTCGGGCGCAGCGTCCACAAAGGTCAGATGGTGATTGTTGTCCACCGGCTTGACGATCATCATCGAGCGCTTGAACCAATACTTGGCAAAATCGGGCGGGTGAAGAATCAGCAGCAAAAGTACAGCATGCGCGAACAGCGACATCCAGAAAGCTTCTCGCTTTCGTGAACGCGAGAGATCGTCCTGCGCCTGGATCAGCAGGGTTGGGAAGTCGTGCATCTGGCTGTAGGCGGACTCCCATTGCTCGGCGCCGTAAAGTTCCAGTTGCGCGGGGTCAGGCCCGGCTGGTGGTGGCGCTGGAGGCGGGTCCTGCAAAGACGGAATTTGGGTCAAAGGCATTAACTAAATAATCTGATGCTGGTTGCTGTCTATTTTCTCATCTTTTCAGCATGTTTTAGAAATTCTGACGGTACAAGTACTTACGATGGAAGCACCCTCTAAGGTTAGCTGGCATCGAGGTGGGAAGCTGTCAAAAAGTGTAAAGCCCTGTGACCCAAGTTATGCGGCCTCATCCCGCGAGGTTGAGGCGACCGTGGTGAGACTCAATCTGTTCAAGGACTTCGAGGGCAACGGCGAGCGCGCGCCGGCCGTCTTCGAGGGGGACCGCAGGTTTTTCGCGGGTCTTTACAGAGTGGAGAAAAGCGCGGATTTCCGCGTGCAAAGGCTCTTCGGGAGTGATTTCTGGTTTGGAAATTTTAATTTCGGGGTTGGCGGATGGGACGCCTTCGTTGCCCCCCACGCTAAACACCAGCACATCCTGGCGGCCGTAATCGATGGAAATGTATTGCCGGGGCTGGAAAAAACGCAGCTTGCGCACCCGCTCGGTCGAGACCCGGCTGGCGGTGAAGTTGGCAATGCAACCGGATTCAAACTCGATACGGGCATTGGCGATGTCGACTTTATTGGACAGGATGGGCAGCCCGGCGGCGCGAATTTCGCGAATCGGCGAATTCACGAACGACAGCACTGCGTCGAGATCATGAATCATGAGGTCGAGAACGACATCCACGTCGAGGGAGCGGGGAGTAAAAACACTGAGCCGGTGAATTTCGAAAAACATGGGCCGGGTGACCAGGGGCACGGTGGCGCGTACGGCTGGATTGAAGCGCTCGAGGTGGCCGACTTGGGCGATGCGCCGGGATTGTTTGGCGATAGCGATTAACTCGTCGGCCTCGGCCAGAGACGACGCTAGAGGCTTTTCCATCAACACGTCGATTCCAGCTTGCATAAGCTGCCGCGCGGCCGCGAGATGATGCAGTGTGGGCACGGCGACCGAGGCGGCCTTGACATCGATCCCGGTGCTGATTAACTGCTCGACCGAACCAAAGGCGCGGCAGCCGAATTCCTTGGCGACAGCGTCCGCGCGCACGGGGTTTTCGTCGACTACCCCGACCAGTTCAACGGTCTTGAGTTCGCGGGCGAGCTGGTGGTAGACGCGGGCGTGATTTCGTCCGAAAGCGCCTACGCCGACGACGGCAACGGGAATTGGACTTGTGTTGGGCAGCGAGGCTCCGGGAACGATTTCAGATTTTGGATTGAAGATTTGAGATTGGGTACCAAGGGAATGCGGGGTCTTGGTTTTTAAATCTTCAATTTAAAATCTCAAATCTGCACTCCTTTTGCATTCTGACTTCTTTACTTCTGCATTACTTTATTCTGTGCTTTTTTCAGCAGCGCGATCTGACCGCCATGATACGCCGCGTGTTGCACTGCGCCGGTCAACATGAAACGCAGGTCGTAATCCTTGCCGGGAACTCGCTTGTTCAACTGCGATTCTTTCATGTTAGAGACGAGTTGGATCAACTCGGAATGGGTCGTTTGCAATGTTTGTAAAGCTTCGCGCCACGCGGCGTCCGTGGGCCTGTGGACCGTTGGAAAGTTTTCGTCGTCAGAGGGCATGAGCGCCTTGCCTTGAATTCGTTGGGCAATCACGCGCTCCCAGGTGGCAAGGTGCAGCACTAATTCCCAGATGCTGTGGGCTCCGGAAATGGGATGCTCGGCCGCGGCTGTGGCATCGATCCCGTCGAGCACTTCCATCAGCGCGGAACCATGCCAGGCTTCGCCGTCGAAGGCACGTTTCAGTTGGTCAACGATCAGTTCAACCTCGGGCATATGGATTCCGTGGAGCAGAGAGATTGTAACTAAATCAGCCCGTCTGGGTCGGACACTCCCTTCGGGTTCGCTCAGGGCAGACTCTGTCCAACCTGCCCAGGATTATCACAAAGCCAGATGTTCACATATCACAGACTGATGGGGTGTGAAATAAGTACAAAGTCAAAGTCAACGGCGTCGGACAAGAGTGTCCGACCCACACGGGCATTGATATGTCTCAACGAATTCCACTAGAACGAATGTACGAGTACCGGCGCATGTTGCCGCATTATCAGAAGGCAGGACGCACTCTCTTCGTCACCTTCTGCAAGTTAATCTCAACACCGTTCACACCGCAAGCTCGCGATGCAATTCTCGAACACTGTTTGCACGACAATGGCACGCGATACCAACTTCACGCCGCTGTCGTCATGCCAGAGCATGTGCATCTGCTCCTAACTCCCCTTCAGGATACGGAAGATTGGCCCTACGGTCTGCCCGCAACTCTGAAACTGATCAAGGGCGCCTCGGCCCGAAGTGTCAATAAGCTCTGCGGAAGCGATGGCCCGGTCTGGCAAGAGGAATCTTTCGATCACGTTTTACGGTCCCAAGAGAGCCGGGAAGAAAAGTTAGAATACATTCGGCAGAATCCAGTTAGAAGAGGTTTAGTCAAGAGACCAGAAGACTATCCATGGCTCTGGGTGGAGCAGAAACCTAAATGAGGCAAGACCCGTGTGGGTCGGACACTCTTGTCCGACGCTTTTGATTTGGTGTTGGTGTTGATTTTTTGGGGCTTTTAGTCGTGGCAGAAAAGATCGGCTGCATATTTGCCGAAGGCAGGTCGGACAGAGCCTGCCCTGAGCGAAGCCGAAGGGAGTGTCCGACCCACACGGGTTGTGCTAGTCCGTCACGATCGTGATATCCGCGGCTGCGGCTGCGACAATCAACGCGTCTCCATCGATCAACAGACACTTGCCTGCGTCGAGTGCCAGACAGGTTGCACCGGCATTCCGCATGACTTCAATAGTCTTCACGCCGATGACCGGAACATCGAAGCGCATGTCTTGTTTGGGCTTGGCGACTTTGACCACCGTCAATTCGCGTGCCAAGGTGGAGCGCCCGGAATCGAGTGTGGCCATAATTTGCCCGGCGCGCTCGATGGTAGCGTCGGTGCCTTCCATGGCTTCGACGGCAACGCATGCGCTTTCGGCGACAACGACGGTTTGGCCGATGTCGTATTGCGCCAGCCCGCGGGCGACGGTCCGTCCATACTCGATGTTCTTCTTTTCTTGTTCTGATGGAGAGCGTTTGGTCAGCACACCCGATTTTGCGAGCAGCGGTTCGAGGAGCGCCGTCGAGCTTTCGAGGATGATGCCTTCGTCGGCGAGAACTTTGGCGACTGCGCCCAGCAACGAGTCAGTGTTGCGGGCGGTCAGCGAGAGCAAAAGTTTTGCCAGACGCCAGTCAGGTCGGATGCTGGAAAAAATCTGCTTGTGCTTTACCTGCCCAGCCATGACGGCGCGAGTAACGCCTTCGCGCTGGAAAGTTTCGATGAGCTTGGAAAGTTCTCCGAGAGAGAGCCAATGCACCGAGGATGCGCCGTGGGATTCGATCTCCGGGAACGTTTCTTCTTTGATCGCAGCAACCACGACGTCATAACCCTGAGCACGGGCAGCATCAAGCACCAGGAACGGGAAACGTCCGTTGCCAGCGATGAGGCCGAGTTTTTGCTGTCCGGGCAATGGGCGATGGGTGGCCTACCGATCAAGAACCACCACGACTGAGGGTGCCCGACTCTTGCGTTCTTTGCAAGGGCGGGAAGCCTGTTCTTTTGAGATTCGAATCCGAAAATTGACGACTTGTCCCACCCTTTCGCAACATACGCGAAAGAATGGGGCACCCAATTTCTTGCCGGCGAGGTCAAAAACCTGGGGCCACCTGCCACCCCAATTCCTTTATTGCGCCAGCGGGATCAGGAAGCCCCGCCTGTCCGCCGATCGAAATGCAGCTCAGTCCTTAGTCTCCGGAGCAGGCGTCCCATCGGACCATTTGCCTACGAAGACCATAAATATAGTCACCCGTTCTTCAGGATCATCCGCCGCTATGACCGGCGAGCCCGGCAGATCGGCTCCCCAACTTTTCGCAGCGTCGCCTGAAACCACAAACATCAGATGGGGATGCCAGCTCTTGCCGCGGTCGTTCAAATACTGCTGCTTCGAAAGCATGTAGCACATCGCTCCCGGCTCCAGCGCGGGCAGTTCTTTCTTATCCAGCGCCGATGCAGTCGCTGCGGTGATCTCCGCCTTCGATTTTCCTGCCAGCACAAGTTTGGTCTTCATCCGGAAGATGGGCACAAAAGTCGTTGCGGCTGCCGGATTGAAGCAAATCGGGGCGCGCACTTTGGGATTCCAGAACTCCGGTTCATCGGTGGCGGCGCCCCATGATCGTTCCACTATGCAGAGAAAGCCGTTCGTGCCTTTCACTGCCGTCGTATATCCCTGCGGTCCCAGCACCATCACTTCGGCTGCGGACGAAATAGATGCCGGGGCAGCGGTTCGGGCCAGCGCGATTTCAGAATTCGCATCAGGCATGAGGTACTGGTCGAGAGGAGCCATGCTGGGATAGGAAGCCTTCTCTGCCTGCGCCTGACAGCTAGCGGCGAACAGCGCGACCAGCGCGAAAAATGTTAAAGCCAGGAAAGTGAGCGTGTTTTTCTGCATTGAACTCTCTCGCGGGCGAGTGGCCCATCTACTAGAAACACCACGACTGAGGGTGCTCCACTCTCGCGTTGTTTTGCAAGGGAATCTTGGACTTTTATCGTTGAGATTGAATTCGGAAGGGGGCGACAGCGAGGATCTCGAGGACATCGAAATCGTCGTCCTCGGGGGTGCGCGTGAAGCGAACGCGCGCCTTGACGCGCGCACTCAAGGAAAGTTGCTGGAGCGAGCGCCGAGGCGCGCGGTGATAGAAGTCCTGTAGCATCGCGAAGTTCTCTATAGGCGCAACGGGGAAATAAAATACGCTCAATTGGCGGCGCGGGCGCATGTCTTGGGGATAGGAGGGCAGACGGGGAATACGGAGGTTCCTGCACATGCTGTCCTCAGGGTTGGTGGTGCGCACGCAATAGTCGATCGTGCTGCACTGCCGGGCAGTTTTCCCGAGGCAAAGTCGCTGGATGGGTTCGGGAATCCAGATAAGATGAATGGCACCTTTCCCATTGTCGGGCTGAGGAGACTGGACAAAGAGGATCGCTTCGAGCTCGGTGGACGCCGGGTGAGCCGTGGTGCCGGCGGATTGGGCAAGCGCCACCGCAGGAAGTGCGGATAGCGCGACGGCGTAAAATCCGCGGACCAGAAGATTCCTTATATGCACGAGCGGACGTTTCGTTGGCATGTCAACTGTTAGGCCATTGTGCCACGGAAAACGAAAATGCGAAACGGTTGGAATTTCAGGAAGCCGGGGAAGTTTCCTCTTTGATCGCTGCGATCACAACTTCATAGCCTTGAGCGCGGGCAGCATGGAGGACCAGGAACGGGAAGCCTCCGTTGTCTGCGAGAGGCCGAGTTTGGGGGTAACAGTCATGTGTTGGAGCTACGAGCGTCCTCGCCCGTACTAAGCAGCACGACACACGTAGGGCGGGCTACCCAGTGAAACTTCTAACATAAAAGCGTGGCTGTCATTCCGAGCGAGGATTCGTCATCGGCTCGCGGCTGGCGAACCGCAGTCGAGGAACCTGCTGTTTCGTGCGGCTAATAAAGCAGGTTTCTCGACTCCGCACGAGAGTCCGCCAGCGGACCATCTTGCTGCGCTCGAAATGACAAAAATATGAATTGTCACAATTGTGCGAAAGCCAGTGCATGGTTGCGCCGCGGGACTCGATCTCCGGGGAAGTTTCCTCTTTGATCGCCGCGACGACGACGTCGTATCCTTGCGCGCGCGCAGCGTCGAGCACCAGGAATGGGAAGCGCCCATTGCCGGCGATGAGACCGAGTTTGGAGTTTGGGCACATGAAGGGCGATCAGGGAACTACTCACCACGTCGCTCAGCAGCTCGCAATGCACTTAACTTCTTTCGTGTTATCTGCTTCTCTTGGAGCTTTCTTTTTATGGGACGTTTATCTCGCGTAAGAATGCGCTTTGCTTTTTTGAGCCAAATCCCCAGTGCGTTGTCCAACTCTGGGTTTCTGCGAACGGCATCAATTTCGAAAGCAGACCCACAACCAGACCCCCAACCAACGAGGTATAGGAAATAGATGGCACGATCGATGGGCGCATTCGATTGCATCACGCGCTTCAGTTCCTCTGCGTTCCTCTTACGATATAGCAGGTCCGCCCGCCTAACTACGGCAACCAGCTTCTCGCCATCGAGTGAACACAGTGTGCTGATGGCCGAAGCTGCTGCTTGGTCATACTTCCGGCGACGCTGCACTCTTCGCCCCACGGCCTCCTCTCGTCTGTCCAACTTCCTTTTGACTTTTTCGCCAAGGGTGACCGTGCCGATTTTGTGCAGAGGCTTAAGAATGACGGACTTCTGAAAACGCGCTGCCGTTAGATCGTCGGCAAGCAATTCCGCGTCTTCGATTGCTATTCCAGGCTTTGCTTGGGCAAGGATTTCTTCGCTCTTGCGACGATATTCGCGATTAGAGCGCGTCTTCTTTCGTTTCCATGTGGTGGGAAACATGCGGGACGAGTGCCGACCGAACGTGAAGTGGTTTTTCGTGTACTCTAGCTGCTTCTTTTGTTGCGGGGATTTTCGTTCCCGTGTCATTACAGAAATATAGCAGCGCAAGCAAGCGGTGGGACCGAGCAAAGCGAACCGCACTTCCGTTGACGGCAGGCACGTCTAGCGGATAGTCCATAACCGCTTGACTGAACGAAGTGAACGTACCGTTTGGGTGAGAGCCAGAGCCCTTGAAATCAAAGCTTACCTGTAGTGGAACACCTTCTCGAGACATGGTTCCATCCCAGTGTCCGATATATTCTGCTTCTGATCCGAAAGCGAGAACTGAGATCGTTGAACTCAGTGTCAGTGCTAGAAGACCTAGGAAAGAGGCGGTCGTCGCCATTTTAGTAGCTACCTTTCTCGGAGGGATGACAATTGAGTTTACGCTTCCTGAGATGTGTTCAGTTTTGTCGGAATTCGAGTCTGGGGTGCCGAACACTCCGTTGTTTGTTCCAAAATTCACGCATCGGAGGGTCACGGAGGTCTTGGACAATCACACTTGCAATCACGCGATTACACTCCTCACTTAATCACTCCCCGCTGAACCTCTCACTACTCTAGGAATAGAATCCGCAGAAAGATGAAACAATTGTGCTCGTGTAATCGTATGTCCTAACAAGGCAAATGCTCCATTCTTTTCTACTAACCGTTCATATCGGCTGCGGCATCCTGGGAATACTTTCTGGGACAGCAGCACTGTCTTTCCGCAAAGGGTCTACCCGCCACGCCATAGCCGGAAAGGTTTTTGTCGCATCTATGCTGACGGTGGCTGCGGCCGCGGTGTACTTGGCGATTCTCAAGCATCAGACGCCGAATATTCTGGCGGGCGTCCTGGCCTTTTATCTAATCACGACGGGATGGCTGACCACTCGGCGCGGCGATGGGCAAACGAGCCGCTTCGATTGGGGAGTACTTCTAATTCCTTTGGCAGGCGGGTCTTGGGTCGGGTTTATCGGTTTGGAAAAACTTTTTAGCCAGACGCCGCCGAATGATGGTGTTCCCATTGGGATGGACTTCTTCGTCGCCTCCGTGATGCTGCTCGCTGCCGCAGGCGATATCAGTATGATGGTGCGCCGAGGTCTGTTTGGGACAAAGCGTCTAGTGCGGCATTTGTGGCGCATGTGCTTTGGACTGTTTATCGCCACAGGGTCGTTTTTTCTGGGACAACAACAAGTCTTTCCCGCCGTGTTGCGCGGTTCGATCCTCCTGACCCTCCTGGCGTTCCTGCCACTGGCGTTGCTGATTTTCTGGTTCTTCCGGGTTCGCTTCACAAATGCATTCAAGGGAAGGCCGATACAACCTGCACCGACCGCTAACGTCATATGATCAGAGCACGACTCAGATTCGACTCAAAGAGCATTGGGCGTCATCGCCGTTTCGCCAAATGGGCGGGTGGCGCATCTATTAGAAGCCACCACGACTGAGGGTGCCCCACTCTTGCGCTGTTTGCAAGGGAGGGAACCTCGGACTTCTCTCTTTTTGACCTTCTGAAATTGAGGACTCTGTTTCCCCACCCCTCTCGCAAGTACGCCAAGGAGCCTGCCTCAGCGAAGGCGAAAGGGTGGGCACTCCCAGTTCTAGGTTGGGAAAGGGTTAGGCGAACTGGCCAATGTCTGGCCAGCCTCCTACTGTATAGCTTCCACATAATTGGTGGGTAATTCGAGTCGGCGCGCCAGTTCCCGGAGCTTGGCTGCATATTCTGGGTTGCGTTGGGTCGGATGCGGAGGTTCGACGAGATTGAAGCATAAAGCGGGAAGCTTAGACCCATCTTCTAACTGCGCCAGGACGGCTTCGGCTCGGTAGGCGCGGACAGAGGCGTCGGAGTATAGCTGGTCGATTTCTTCGTGGGTGAGTTCCATCAAGATCCCGCACGCACACGCATCCGAGTCTCGCAACAACGTCGCCCGTTCACCAATTCGCAATCCGAAGCCGGGAACACCCGCTCGCCGGATGTTTTGCGGAAACGCTCCCTTGCTGCGGAGCAGCTCAGCATCCATGAACAACCCATAGAAAAAAACATCAATGCGCCGAATAGCCATTTTCGATTCACCCCTTGCCGCTCGTTTCGCGCATATCCGTGCGCGAGACCCCAAAAGTGTAGCCGATTTTGCGTAACTGTCGAAATCGGGCGATTACACTTACTTAATCACTCCCCGCTCACTTGCCTCAATAAACCGGATCAACATCTCCGCATCTTCGCCGCGATCTGGCTCGGACTTTAACTTTTCCAGCGCTTGCGAGGTGTTCAATTTCGACGCCAGCAGAACCTTATACGCGTGGTGAATTTTGCGGATGCGGTCTTTGGTGAAACCGCGGCGCTCGAGGCCGGTGGCGTTCAATCCGTAAGCGCGAGTGCCACGTTCGGCAGCGGTTTTCGAGAAGGGAAGGACATCACGCGTGATCGTCGTCCCGCCACCGATGAATGCATGCGCGCCGATGCGAACAAAATGGTGCACCGGACAGAGCGCGCCCACCGTGGCCCATTCTTCGACGATGACGTGGCCGCCCAAAGTTGCGGCGTTGGCAAGGATCACGTGGTCGCCGATCACGCAGTCATGCGCGACGTGCGAGTAGGCCATGATGAGCGTGTGACTGCCGATGCGGGTCAGGCCTCCGCCCTTTACGGTGCCGCGGTTGATGGTGACAAATTCGCGGATGGTGTTGTCGTCGCGGATTTCGAGGCGCGTGGGTTCGCCTTTGTAGCTGATGTCTTGCGGGGCGAGTCCGATTGACGAAAACGGAAAGAAGCGGTTGCGGGTACCTATTCTTGTTGGGCCTTCGATGGCGACGTGAGAAATCAGTTCACAGCCTTCGCCGAGTTCGACATTTGCGCCGATGGTGCAGTACGGGCCGATTTTGCAAGATGGATGAATTTTCGCGGTGGAGTCGATAATCGCGGTGGGATGGGCATGCATGGGTTGGTTAGGTGCCGTCCCTGCCGGGACTCGGTTTCGCTTCGTTATTCCCTCGGCATTTCTGTACCGGGCTTTCACATTCCGCTGCTTCGTCGGCTCGATTGACGTGTCACTCGGGCGCAGTATCGTCAGAATTACCCTGCGCGCCTCGCCCGCGGTCACGATCTACGAGGCGGCAGGTGACTGTAGCTTCCGCGACCTTCTTATCTTCCACGAAAACCGTGCCCAGCATACGGACTGCGTCACCGCGCCATGCCTTAACGTCAACTTCGATCCGCAATTGATCTCCGGGAACCACGGGGCGGCGAAAGCGCGCCTTTTCAATTCCAGTGAAGACCATGAGCTTCTGCTCGCGATCGGCGATTTCGGTCAGCAGTAGAGCGCCGCCCGCCTGTGCAATGGCTTCGACGATCAGCACACCCGGCATGATAGGCATATTCGGAAAGTGCCCGGCGAAGAACGGCTCATTGATGGTGACATTCTTGATGGCGACAATGCGCTTCATGCGCACGAGATCAGTTACGCGATCGATCAGCAAAAACGGATAGCGATGCGGCAGAATGCGCATGAGGTCGTGAATGTCGAGCTTGGTGTGCTCAGCCGCGGGAGTCTCGGTCGCTGCGTGGGAAGTGTCGGTCATGGTTTGCCGGGATCGACGATTATACTTTATCGCATCCTGATTACGGATCGGCAATTCATGAAGAGAACGGCAAACAGACGATGAGCGTTCCAAGTGTGAGCGAGCAACTTCGTTATTTACAAAAACAGCAGCCTAAGATAATAAAAACCATTCGCCAGTTGGTGGAGATTGAATCGCCAAGCGACGTGAAGCAGTCGGTGGACCGGCTGGGCACGGTGGTGGCCTCGAGGTTTGCAGAACTTGGTGGGCGAGTTCGGGTTCATCCGGCGGAAAAATTCGGCAATCATTTGCAGGTGGAGTTCAAGGGATCCCGAAAAAACAACACCGAGAAACCGGTGCTTCTGCTCGGCCACATGGATACCGTTTATCCGATTGGAACAATATCGAAGATGCGGAGCCGCGTTGCCAAAGGCCGACTTTACGGGCCGGGCGTGCTCGACATGAAGTCGGGAATTGCCCTCGCGCTGCATGCGATCGAAGCAATACTGAAATGGAATGGAGGAAAGCTGCCACGACCGCTGACGATTCTGCTGGTGTCCGATGAGGAGGTGGGTAGCACGTCTTCAAGAGCAATTACGGAAAGCCTGGCGCGTCAGTCTGCGGCTGTGCTGGTGCTCGAACCAGCGCAGGGCTTGGCAGTGAAGACTGCGCGCAAAGGCATCTGCGAGTACACGATGAAAGTGACTGGAAAGGCCGCGCACTCCGGACTGGATTTCGAGAAAGGCCAGAGCGCGATTGTGGAGCTGGCAAAACAGATTTGGCAAATCTCGCAACTTGTTGATCTCAGGCGCGGAATAACAGTGAACGTTGGGAAAGTGAGTGGCGGAACCCGTGCCAATGTCGTCGCGGCGGAAGCCACGGCGGTCATCGATGTTCGTGTTTCTCGAATGGGAGACGCGCTTGAGATCGATGGCAAGTTGCGATCGCTAAAGCCGTTCAACCGGAATTGCCAGATCGCGATCTCCGGCGGACTGAATCGGCCGCCCATGGAGCGCACGGCGGGTGTGGCGGCTCTGTACGACAAAGCCTCGGCTGTCGCCGACGAACTTGGGTGGAAGTTGGAAGAGGCTGCGGTAGGCGGGGGCTCGGACGGGAATTTCACCGCGGCATTGGGAATTCCGACCCTTGATGGTCTCGGCGGCGTTGGAGAAGGCGCGCACGCGGAGCACGAATCAGTAGTCATTTCAGAGCTACCGAAAAGGGCTGCGCTTTTAGCGGCTTTGCTTGCGCGAATTTGACCACTTTCCTTTGACTACCCGGGTTTAGTGGCCTAGAATTTCGGCAGGGCCAATCTCGGCCCGCGGAGGATTTATGGAGGGCTTGTTTCAACCGTTACACCTGCTCCTGATTTTTGGGATTGCTCTCCTTATATTTGGTCCGAGCAAGTTGGCGGGGCTGGGCAAAGGCCTCGGCGAAGGCATTCGCAATTTCAAGTCGTCGATGAAAGAGGGCAACGCTGCGCCTCCCGCCACACCCTCTCCGACTCCTGAGACCAAGGACGAGCAGAAGAAGGCTTAATTCCCGCTCAGCTGGTGCTCGCGCAGCATTTGCAGAACCAGAGCAATTGGTAATCCCACTACATTTGAGTAGTCCCCTTCAATTTTTGAAATCCAGCGGGATGCCATGCCTTGAATGGCGTATGCGCCCGCTTTGTCCATAGGCTCGCCGCTCGCGATGTATTCGCGGATGTCATCATCGTTTAGCGCCGAGAAGTGGACCGCGGTGGTCTCTGAGCGCAGGTCTTCGAAGCCGGTTCCGATCAAGCAGACGCCGGTGATCACGTGATGCTTGCGGCCCGAGAGCAGACGCAGCATTCTGGCGGCATCTTGCTCGTCTTCAGGTTTGCCGAGCACGAGATCATCGACGACGACGACGGTGTCGGCCCCGAGAACGTTTTGGTGTTTGTCACTATCCCAAACTGCACGCGCTTTTTCGCGCGCCATTCTTTCTGCGAAATTTTGTGGAGCCTCTCCGTGATGGCGCACTTCAGGAATGTTGGCGGGTCTGACCACGAATTTAACGCCGGCATTTTTCAAAAGCTCTTGGCGGCGTGGAGAAGCTGAGGCGAGCACGATCGGCATGTCAGAGTTTGGGATCGACAATGATGTTGTCGATCAGGCGAGTGTTGCCAATGAAAGCGGCGACGGCAATCAGGGCACGATTCGAGATCAAGGAGATAGGTTCGAGCGAGTCAGGATCGACGATTTCGAAATAGTCAAGGCGGGCGTTCGGCTTCCTGGCGAATTCCTGTTTGCCGGCTGCGATCAATTTGGCGGAGTTGCGCTCGCCTTCTTCGAATAATGTCTGGGACTGCTGCAAAGATCGATGCACGATCAACGCGGATTTCCGCTCTTCCGGATTCAGATAGGCATTGCGCGAGCTAAGGGCCAAGCCGTCAGGTTCGCGGACAATAGCGCCGACCTCAATTTCAACCGGCATGTTCAGATCGCGCACCATGCGACGAATGATGGCGACTTGCGCCGCGTCTTTTTGGCCGAAGAATGCAACGTCCGGTTCGATGATGTGAAACAGTTTGGAGACGACCGTGGTGACACCGCGGAAGTGTCCCGGCCGCGACCTGCCGCAAAGCCGATCGCTCATTTCTTCAACGGTCACCCATGTGACTGCGCCCCCTGGGTACATGTCATTGACCGAAGGCGCGAAGATCACATCCACTTGCTCGTGCTCGAGCATTTTAGAATCGCTTTCCAGATTGCGAGGGTATTTGGCGAAATCTTCGTTGGGCCCGAATTGGGTTGGGTTCACAAAGATCGAAACAACAACAATGTCTGACGTGTCACGCGCCGCCCGCACCAGCGACAAGTGTCCTTCATGCAAAGCCCCCATCGTCGGCACCAAACCCAGGCGCTTGCTGCTTTTGCGCGCGGCATAACGGAAGGCGCGCATCTCGTCAATCGTCTTAATTAGCTTCATGATGTCGGCAACATCTTGGGGTCGGACATGGTTTGACCAACCGTCAAATCGAATATCTGGATCTGCGGGCCGAAGTCGTGTGGCGCTATGTGAAATTGGGGAAAATTCTCCAGTTCGAATTCAACGTAGGTGTACCAGCCCATTTGCGTGACCCAGGTTCGCGATCCAGGCTGCAGGTGATATTTGTTGACCATCTCCTGCCATTGGTCATAAAAACTTCTGGCAGTGAAAATATACCTCGTGGTGCTTGCGATCACGCGATGCCCGCCGCATTCGTAGCTGACGAATCCAGGAATCGACCTGTCCGGAACGACCGGGCGTTGTTCGCACAGGTAATGACCGAGCAGCAGGTTGGTTTGCACGTCGGAGAAGATAGGCTCTCCGTGCGGAAGTTGGTGAATGAAGGCCATAGCCGCCTGCATGTGAGCCGAGCGTTGAGCGTCGGGCGCAACGTATGGCAGTTCCTTCGCGGGGGAGAGATCGCAGATGAGTGAGAGGACCAGAGCAACTATCATCCCGAGAGAGATTTTGTGGTTGAGAAACTGAGCCAAGGCCACGGAAACACCCGCAAGAGCAAACGGAATCAGCATGCAGGAGTGGCGGGTTCCTCCGTATGGGTAGGCTCGGACCAGAGCAGCGGCGCAGTTAATAGCAAACGGCAGCAGCAAGAGGCAGCCAAGTTGGCGCGACGTGACGCGAGTCGAAACCGGCCGACTGCGAAATACCATGACGACTCCCGCGATGAAAAGAAGAAAAGCGATGTCCCCCACCAGCAGCTGGCGAAATACGAACTGAAACACTCCAACACTGCGGCCCACGATGAACAGCAGCGGGTTCACTCTTCCGGGAACGAAATACGAGTGGCTCAGGTAGGCGTTGCCCATCCAGCCCTGGGTCGCGTCCTGTCCGCCGAAATATTTGCTGAGTTGGCGGATTTGGGTGAAATAGAGAAAAGCGCACAACCCCAGAGCGACGACTTGACTAACTAACCATGAAGCGATGACGGCGACTGGCGGTCGCTGAACCCACATTCTCCAAATTGCGTAAATCCCGAGCGCTGGCGCAAATAGAAACGCGGAGAAATGTGAACCGATTGCAAGCCACAGACACATACCAGAGAGCAACATTGCTCCGGCTGAGTCCTTCGCCAGCGCACGCTCCAGGAGGTATGCTGACCCTATGGCAAATGCGAGAAACAGTGCATACTGGCGAATTTCGGTTGAGAGCTCAATCGATGAAGGCAGGAACAAGACGAAGACGAACATTGTCCATGCGACAGTTTTTTCAAACAACATTTCAGCCCAGCGAAATGTGAACCAGCAGAAGGCCATGCCGGCGAGAATCGATGGCATGCGTAGCATCAGCTCTGAAGTGCCCAGAACGCGCCAGACGTGAAGAACAAAAATCAGCAATGGCGGATGCGAGATCGCTAGGCTGACTCTGTAGGATTCCAGCCAAGTGGTGTGATTGGCGGCAGCAAAGTGCATCACTTCGTCGGAGTTTAGGAATGTGCCGCTGGCGTGCCAAATGCGCATGAAAAATCCGAGGGCAAGGAGAGCGAAGATGTAGAAATGTCTGTATTCGACGAAGGACGTGTCTATGCGCGCCAAAACCTGTTGCGCTCTCTTCGCGCGAGAGTTTTGGATTTCCTGGAGCTCAGGCATGGAGTTTTCTTGAGGATAACTCAGGCACAGTTGCGCGTGGTCGAGCTAAAGCTCGCCGGTCTCGTGTCGCGGCGGACGCGGCCATAAATAGCCCGCTTTCTTGACACCTGCATCTCATAACTTTTATTCTTAAGTCTAGCTCCCTTGGTCAGTTACACGCCTTTGTGCTTCCGCGGCCTGCGCGGTATCAAGTTCGGAGGGGGCGCGGAGGTTCCCATGCTCATTGAGGTACGCGAGTTAGAGGCTCACCCTGTCGATTTCGACGAAGAGATTGAGCCCGGAGCCATCGATTTTGGCCCCGACGTTCGTCTGACTGCGGATTTAAAAGCTACCGGGCGGGCTCAGATAGTCAGGGAACATCACGGCAAACATGAGCTGATCAATGACATACGGCTGGCGGGAAATTTTTCTACCCGGGTAGAAATGGCTTGCGCGCGCTGCCTGGAACCGATTAACCGCGACGTCAGCAAGCAGTTCGATTTGCTATACCGGCCGCAAGGCGCTGATGCCGGACGTTCGGAACTCTCGGTGACGGCGGCAGAGGCGGAAGTCGGGTATTATCAAGGGGAAGGGCTGCTGCTCGAAGACGTCCTGCGGGAGCAAGTTCTGTTGGCTCTGCCCTTACGAGCGGTTTGCAAGGATGACTGTAAGGGGCTTTGTCCGCATTGCGGCGGAAACCTCAACCAGGAACAATGCAATTGCGCTGAGCCGCTGGAAGATCCACGCTGGTCGGCGTTAAAAGATATTAGAGAGAAGTTGAAAACTAGCGAGCCATGAGCGTTGAGCAATGAGCAAGCGAGAGCGTTGGTCTAAGCTCATAGCTCGTTGCTCACCAGCTCACCGCTTGTTCACGAAAGGAATTTCATGCCCAATCCAAAACGGCGGCACTCAAAACGGCGCACCAGCACACGACGCGCCCATGATTCCCTCACCAGCAGGTCACTTTCGGAGTGCCCCAATTGTCACGAGCGCAAATTACCTCATCGCGCATGCCCCAAGTGCGGTTACTATAAGGGACGCGAGGTACTGGAAGTAAAGGAATCCAGATAACACTGCATGCATCGCGTCATCGCTTTGGACGCAATGGGTTCGGACCGCGCTCCCAAGCCTGAGATCGAAGGTGCAATCCAGGCTTCGCGCCGCTTTGGTATTCACGTCGCACTGGTCGGACCCGAAGAAACTCTGCAGGCCGAACTGTCCCGCCATCCCTTTTCTCGCTCGCTGCCTATCACGGTAGTCCACGCCAGCCAGGTCATTAACATGGAAGACAAAGCAGTGCAGGCGGTGCGTGCTAAGCGCGACTCATCCATGCGAGTGGGATCGCGACTGGTGCGTGACGGGAAAGCAGCTGCATTCATTAGCGCGGGCAATACGGGCGCCGCGATGGCCACAGCGAAAATGGTGCTGGGTAGCTTGCCAGGAGTTGACCGGCCGGCTCTGGTTGCCATTATTCCAACCGCGATCGGTACAGTTTCTACGCTGCTGGACGTCGGCGCCAACGTCGATTGCAAGCCGCATAATCTCGAACAGTTTGCGATGATGGGCGAAATTTATTTTCGCAGCATGTTCGGAACCCCCAGACCGCGGGTAGGGCTGCTCTCGATCGGCGAAGAAGAAGGCAAGGGCAACGAGTTGACACGCGAGGCGTATCCGTTGCTGAAGCAGTTGCCGATTAACTTTGTCGGAAATGTCGAGGGCCGCGACATCTACAACGGCAAAGTCGATGTTATCGTGTCGGATGGTTTTGTTGGGAACGTGGCGTTGAAGACGTCAGAGGGCGTGGCGAACCTGGTGCGATCTACACTGAAAGAAACTCTGGCGGCGACGATCACCCGGCAGGTCGGATACCTGCTTTCGCGCAGCGCTTTTCATGACTTCAAGAAGCGACTCGATCACACCGAGTACGGCGGGGCGCCGTTGTTGGGAATCAAAGGCGCGTGTTTTATTACTCACGGCTCTTCGAACGTGAATGCAATCAAAAATGCCGTGCGAGTTGCCAATGATTTTGCGGAGCGCGATATCACTGCCCACATTCAGAAAGAAATGGCTGCGCTGCATCCCCGGGAAGCTCTCGAAGCAGTCAAAGTGGACGATTGACCTCTGTCTATTTCCAAGATCTAACTTGAGTTAAGACGAATGAACACTGCGGCAACAGCATTCCTTTTTCCAGGACAGGGCTCGCAATCCGTCGGCATGGGCAAGGACTTGACCGAGCGGTTTCCGCTGGCACGCAAGACGTTCGAAGAAGCCGATGAGGCGCTGGGGAAAAAACTTTCACAACTTTGCTTCGAAGGCCCGGAAGATCAATTGCGGCTGACGGAGAATACGCAACCCGCGATCCTCACGGTTTCAGTTGCTGCCTGGCGTGTGCTGGAAGAAAAAGGAATCAAGCCAGGATTCCTTTCGGGGCACAGCCTGGGAGAATATTCCGCGCATGTGGCGGCCGGAACGATCAGTTTTGCGGATGCGGTGCGGACAGTTCGCAATCGCGGAAAGTACATGCAGGAAGCAGTGCCTGTCGGCACCGGCGCGATGGCGGCGATTCTGGGAATGAACCTTGACGCGGTGGGCGCAGTCTGTGGGGATGCGTCGCAAGGGGAAGTGTGCGAGCCGGCAAATATTAATTCACCGGATCAGATTGTGATTTCGGGTCATGCAGCGGCGGTGGAACGCGCCGTGAAATTGGCACAGGAGCGAGGCGCGAAGCGGGCGATACTTCTTCCGGTCAGCGCACCCTTTCATTGTTCGCTGATGAAACCGGCGCAGGAAAGGCTTGCAGTCGATCTTCAGAAGCTGAAGTTTGCCGCGCCGAAAATTTCGGTTGTATGCAATGTGTATGCAAAGCCGGTCGAAGACGCGGAAAGCTCGAGAGAAGCTCTGGTGCGACAGGTCACAGGTTCGGTGAACTGGAGCGATTCGATGCAATTGCTGATTGCTCGCGGGGTTCAGACGTTCGTCGAAGTGGGGCCAGGAAAAGTCCTGTGCGGGCTAATGCGGCAGATCGATCGCTCAAAGAAGTGCTTGAATGTTGAGGATGAAGTGTCGTTGCAGAAGACGGTGGAATATCTGGCGAGTACCGTTGCACCTTGACCACAAAGAACACAGAGTTACACAGAGGAAGACCACAGAGTAAGACGGGAGTTGGCACGCGTATTTCGACGAGCAATCAACTGACGGGCGGGACGCCCGTCGCCCCACCGGCAATTCTTTACGGGCGAGGACGTCCATCGCTCCAGAAGCGACGCCCGGTTCCCAAAATATCTCAGTAGCGTTACTCCGTCACCCAGCCGAACCAGTTTCCGCAATCAATTTCATTCGGTGAGAAGTGCAGGGTCTTATCTGATTTGTCGGTCCACACGTAGGCATGCTGAGTGCGGTGATTGACGGTGACTTGCACGATGACTCCGTTACCGCTCGAATAGGAACAATCGATCGAGTAATTCTTAATAGTGCCCCATTCGCTTGCCGGACCCCAATCCTGGCTGAACTCCGCGAAGGTATAGCTCGAGTATTTTGCGGAATGCTGCTTCCAGTCCGCGTCTCTGAACCAGATCGCATAGGCTTCTTCAAGGTTTTGATGTTCCAGGGCGGACATGAATTTATCGGCAGCATGCCGCTCAGGATAGTTGCGGAGATGGTAGGCGACCCAGATCAGTACGAGCGCGGCAATAATCCCGATGATTATCAATTTCCTACGGCGGCGGGCAGGCGCCTCATCGTACTGCTTAGCGTCCATTAACGTCATGACCTAAGCATAATGGAATCCGGGGGAGAAGAAAAAGTTCCAATAAAATCGCCGACCCTTCGGATCAGCCGAACGGCCGAGGGCGGCCGTTCCCACATGGTCTATCTATTCCTCGATGTCGCAGAGTTTTCTTACAGCGTGCGCTTGAATAGAGGCACGGCGATGGAGAAGGTCACAATCGCGAACACCGAGAGGTAAACCATGTCGGGCCAGATCGCGACCAGACCGGTTTCTTTCAAAAGAAGCGACTTGAAGCCGTGCACAGCGAAAGTGAACGGATCCACGCTGGCGATGACCCGCAACCAGCGCGGGAAGGCCTGAATGGGATAGACCGCGCCGCTAGGAAAAAATAACAGAGTATTAAGGATGCCGAAGATTGCGCGCGGCACCAGCGGGTCTTCGACTCGCACCATGAGTAAAAACATCATGGTGTTGAAAGCCAGAGACGTCAAGAAAATCATCACCGCGAGACCAAGCATGGTTCCGGGCCGGAAGATAGTTCCCACGCCCGCCAGCATTGATCCGATGATCGTGATCACGACTCCGGTCATCACTGCTTTGATTGCGCCTGCAGCGTTCAAGCCGAGAACCAGTTCAGATTTGGTGATGGGCGTGACTAGATATCCTTCATGAACGCCCCTGGCCTTGTCATCGATGTACAGCATGCCGCCGCCGATCATGACCGAGACGAACATGGCCAGCGCGATCGATCCCGGCAAAAGATATTTCATGTACTCGATGTACGGATATAGCTCGACGATCTGCAAGACTGTCTGCTGCAGAATCCGTGGCTCGACCGTCGGGTTATTGAGCGCAGTGGTGATGCCAGTCATTTCGTCTTCAAGCGTCGAGGTCATGAAGTTATCGCTGTTATCGACCACCAGACCGATCCGCGGCTGGTCCTGCTCATATACTCGGCGCGAGTACTGCGGAGGAATAATCACCGCGCCCTGGATCTTGCCGTTGCGAACATCCTGCACGGCTTGTTTTTCGTCGGAGTAATAGACGGGCTCGAAAGTGCGCATGTTCGCCCGGACGGAATCGAAGGCTTCACGAATCTTGAGGGCTTGCGTGCCTCCGTCTTCATCGACCAGCCCGAGCTTGGCGTCGCGAATTTTGCCTCCGAAGGCGTTGCCTAGAACAATCAACTGCACCAGAGGAAAAACCATCGCCACCAGCATGAGCGCCGGTGAGCGGAAGAACTTGCGCATCTCGCGCTCGACAATCGCCATCATTCGGTTCATGGCTGCATCCCCGGTCTTGACGGCATGGTGAATCCGTAAGCTTTGACGAGTTCGTCGCGCAACTGCCGCCCGGTGTAGTGGACGAAGACGTCATCAAGAGTTGTGTTCTGCACCGACAGCGATTTGATTTTCACGTTCCCATGTACCGCCGACTCAACCAACTCAGTGGTGGTGCGTGAGCCGTCGCCGGTGAGAATGCGATACATGCCCGCGCCTTCGTGCTGCACGGACGTGACCGAGGCCAATTTGTGCAGGCGCTGCTCCCAATCGGCAGGGGCATTCTCGAACTGCGCCTCAATCACGTTGGATCCCGGGACGCTGGCTTTGAGGGCTGGCGGCGTATCGAGCGCGACCAGCTTGCCATGATCGACGATGGCAATGCGATCGCAGAGCCGGTCGGCTTCGTCCATGTAATGCGTGGTGATGAGGATGGTGAGCTGGCGCTGGCTTTTGATGTTGGTGAGCATCTCCCAGACGGCGACGCGCGAAACGGGGTCGAGCCCGGTTGTCGGTTCATCCAGGAAAAAGATTTTGGGACTATGCACCAGTCCGCGCGCAATTTCCAGTCGTCGCCGCATTCCACCAGAAAGAGTTTTTGTCTGCGCATTGCGCCATTTGGTGAGATCGACCAACTCTAGAAGTTCATCGATGTTTTGTGTGCGCTTTGCCTTGGGGACGTCATAGAGCTTGGCATAGATGCTGAGATTTTCTTCGACCGTGAGGTCGATATCGCTGGTGAGGGCCTGAGGGATCACGCCAATGGCGCGGCGCGCGTCGTCAGGATCGCTGGCGACGTCGTGTCCGGCAATTCGCGCTTTGCCTGAGGTAATCGGAATGAGCGTGGTCATCATGCGGATCAGCGTGGACTTTCCCGCGCCGTTCGGACCGAGGAGCCCGAAAATTTCTTCTTCTTTGACGGAGAAGGTGACATCGTCAACCGCGGTGAAGTCGCCGTACTTCTTGACTATGTGCTCGACTTCGATTGCATTCACGACACCATTGGAACTGACAGCTGGCCCGTTCTTCCCAGGGTTCGCAGAGCGCGAGGAATCCGGATTTGAACTCGTCATCATGGCTGCGCTCCCGACGCAGCCGCTGGATTCGATGAAGCCGTGCCGCGCAACTGCGCTGGAGAGACCAGCACGTCGGCGGTCATTCCTGGCACGTAGGCTGCTTTGGAGTTGTCCAGCCGGACCTTCAGAACAATAGTTTTGATGTCCCGCTTGCTGCGGCTCACGTCACGTTGGGTGGCGAAGTCGGCCTCGGCGGATTTGAAGAACACCTTGCCGGAAGTCAGAGTTCCGCCCGGCAATCGAATTCGAAGAGTCTCGCCGATGCCGATGTGATCGGCGTTGGTCTCTGGAATTGCGGCTCGCACCCAGGTGTCGGTGAAATCGACGATGGTTACGATCGGCTGCCCGGGATTCAGATATTCACCTTCTCGGGCGGCGCGGACAGATACGGTTCCGGTCACCGGCGCATAGATCTTCGTATAGCCCAGGCGCACTTCGGCTTCTTTCAATTGCGCTTCCGAGTTCAAAAGCTGCCCGCGTGTAGACGCAACTGTGCTCTGCGCAGCGCTGGCCTGGTGCGTGTTCGCGATGGCAGAATCCAATCCCGCTTGCGCGGCCGTGACTTGCTGCTGCAAGGATGCGACCAACGCCTGCTGGGCTTTCAGATTAGCCTCGGCCTGAACCCGCTCCTGGTCTGACGACACGCCTTGCTTAGCCAGTTCAACCGTGCGACGGCTGTCGCTCTCCACGCGCTGCAAAGTTGCTTCGGCCTGCAAAAGCTGTGCGCGTGCAGATTCAAGTTGGGCCTGCGCGTTGGCGACGCTACTGATGGTCGAGCCTTTGGTGGCTACGCTAGTGGCTTGAGTGGCGGCAACCTGCGAACGCAAACTGTCGATCATGGCGGCGGCGGCTCGCGCTTGCGCCTCCAACTCCGAAGGATCAAGCACCGCGATTAGGTCACCCTGCTTTACCTGGGTGCCCTCATCAACCAAAAGCTTTGCAATCCTGCCCTGAACTTGAGGACTCACGATTACCTGGTTGGCATCGACTGTGCCAGTCAGGTCGAGGTCCGAGCCACGCGGCGTCGAGAGCAGGTAGTACCCGAGCGAAATCCCGAAAATAATGCTGAGCAAAATAAGTACCTTATTACGCGCGTTCATTTGCGCTCTCCTTTGGTCCGCGTAAATAACGCAGCGGAGATGAAATCGATTATCGCCGCGCGGCGCTCGGCCAGGCGCTCGGGAGACATAGGATCAAAACCCGTGAGCACGGACATGATGGGCGCGGTGGTGAAGTAGAAGACGATGACGGAAATCATGGACGGCACGAAGTGAATCGGATCAACCCGGCGAAAATCTCCGCTTTCCGCACCTTCTTTCAGCAAGGCAGCGACGCTGGAGAAGATCGGCAGGAAATAGTGTTGCGCAACCCGTCGCATCCTGGAGGGATCACGCCCGGCGCGCAGGAATTCTGCATTGACGATGCGGTGATAAGACGGATGGGACGCGATGTAATCAAAATGCGCGCGGATATAGACCGCCAGCCGTTCGCGGGGAGGGAGAGGTCGCTCGAGCGCTTCGTGAACTACGGCACGTACGCCGCTAAAGACTTCGTCAAGAACCGCGTCGTATAGAGATTCCTTATCTTTGAAGTAGTAGTAGAGCAGCGCCTTGTTCACCCGCGCCGAACGAGCAATGGCATCGGTGCGCGCACCCGCCACGCCTTCCCGAGCGAATTCACCGACAGCAGCTTTCAGGATAGCGGCTCGACTTTCTTCAGGCTTTCCCCGAGTGCCAAGGCGGATTGTTCGAGGCGTACTCATATTTAACTAACTGGTTAGTTATATAATACAGACAGAGTGATCAGAGTGCAAGCGGCCATCCCGGGTCTTACTCCTGGCCGATTTGCGGCAGCGCTTTCGCAAGTGCGGGCTCGACTTGGGCGCGCATGCTCAGGCGGTACCATAAGACGATTGCGCACAACGAGAACACGAAGATGATGGTTGAGACCGCGTTGATTTCTGGGGTAATCCCGCGGCGCAAACGTCCCCAGATCTCTAGCGGCAAAGTGTTGTCGCGGCCTATCAAGAAAAAACTCACGGCGATTTCATCCATAGACAAGGTGAAGATGAGCAGCGCTGCCCCAATGATCGACAGCTTCAGGTTGGGGAGAGTCACGCGCCAAAAAGTCTGCCAATAATTCGCGCCCAGATCGAGCGATGCCTCTTCTTGTGCGCGGTCGAACTTTTGCAATCCCGCAAAGACTTCGGTGGTCGCAACAGAAATGAGCGCGGTGCCGTGGCCGAGGATGACGGTCACAAGACTGAGCCTTACATCTGCCTCGCGGAAGAGCATTAGCAGCGAAAGGCCGGTGATGATTCCGGGAAGCACCAGCGGAAGCAGAACCAGGCGGCGAAAAATTCCCTTGCCGGGGAAATTCGCGCGATCGAGGGCGAGCCCGGCTGGGATACCAAGGGCCAGCGCGATTGCGACCGAAGCGAGCGCGACAATAACGCTGTTCAGGACCGAAGACCAGATGGCGTCATCTTGAAAAAGCAATCGGTACCAGTTCAGAGTGAGATCGCGCGGCGGGAAGCCACCGACGCCTTGTCCGTTGAACGAATAAACCATCAGCACAATGATCGGCAGATAAAGAAACGCGAAGACAATGGCAGCGTAAATCGCAAGCCAGCGCGGGCTCTGGTCATAGGAATGGCGTTTCATGACAAAGCCCACCGCCGTTCCAGTTTTTCCGAAAGCCACAACAACCCGACGACCAAAGCCAACATGCAGAACGAAATCGCTGCGCCGAGTGGCCAGTTGTAGGCCGCACCAAACAGGCTGACTACCACGTTCGAGATCATGATGCCACTTGGTCCGCCTAAGAGAAGAGGCGCCAGAAAATCTCCGAAGCTGAGAACGAACGCGAACGTGGCGCCAGCCAATACTCCTGGAATCGAAAGCGGAAGAATCACGCGCCAAAAAGTTTGCACGCGTGAGCCGCCGAGATCGTGTGAAGCTTCGACCAGATTGCGCGGGATGTGCTCCATGGCGGCGTACACGGGAAGAAAAGTGAACGGCGTGTAAATGTGAGTCAAGGTGAGCACGACCGCAAACGGGCTATACAAAAGGAATTGCAACGGGTGGCTGGTAAGGTGCAGATATAGCATGGAGGTGTTGAGCACCCCGTCGGTACCGAGAATGGTCTTCCACGCATATGCGCGAACCAAATAACTCACCCAGAGCGGAATGATGACCAGTTGATACAGAAAATTCTTTCTTCCTCCGGCATGAAAACTGAGGAGATACGCGAGGGGATATCCGAGTAAAAGCGAGAAGATCATCACGCGCGCGGCGATCCAGGCGGAGCGCAACAGAGTTTGACGATAGACCTCATGGGAGAGCAACTCGTGGTAATTGGAGAGGTTCCACGAGTGGATGATCGTCTGCGCGGGAGAGACCGACCAGAAGCTATAGGCGAACATCAACGCGTAAGGCATGAGCAGGAATAAAGTTACCCAGAACAGCGGCGGGAGCGTGACGGCGAATTTGTAAGCCCGCGAGAACATTGCTTATTTTTCCGACTCGCGTACCGAAACCGCGTCTTCCGGGTCGAATTCGAGCTGAACTTCGCCGCGGAGCAGTCCGCGCTGCGAACTTCTCACAGTGAGCGCCTGGCCGTCGGAGGTTCGCACGTGCACGAGTTCGCTGGCGCCGTGAAATGAGTGCTCGGTTACTCGCGCGTGGAATCTAACAGCATTGGGATTGGTTCCGGCGAGGCGTATGCACTCGGGGCGAATGGAAAACAGTGCGTTTCCGTCAGACGCTGAAGCGGGCCAGGAGAGTGGACCGCTGTAGGCAGTACGGTTTTTCACTTCGGCTCGAAGCAAATTTGTGTGTCCGATGAATTGCGCAGTATATGAAGTTGCCGGGCGGTTGTAGATCTCGTCGGGCGGAGCCACTTGCTCAAGTTCCCCTATCCGCAGCAGCGCGATGCGATCGGACATAACCATGGCTTCTTCCTGATCATGGGTCACGAAAACGAAAGTGATGCTGACCTCGCGCTGCAGGGCCTTCAGTTCCATCTGCATCTGGCGACGAAGATTAGCATCGAGTGCGGAGAGGGGCTCGTCGAGCAGAAGCAGCTGTGGGCGGTTCACCAGTGCGCGCGCTAAAGCGATGCGTTGTTGCTGGCCGCCGCTGATTTTCGATGGCTTGTACTTCGCGAAGGCCTGCATGCGCACTTTGGCAAGAGCTTCTTCAACACGGGCGCGAATTTCATCGGAAGCAACCCCGGCTACTCGTGGGCCATAGGCGACGTTTTCTTCGACCGTCAAATGCGGAAACAGCGCGTAGCTTTGGAAAACCGTGTTCACGCGGCGTTTGTAGGGTGGAAGAAGGTCGAGGCGTTCGCCGGACATCCAGACTTCACCCGAGGTCAGATGCTCGAAGCCGGCAATGATTCTCAGCAGTGTGGTTTTACCTGACCCGCTCTCACCGAGAATGGTGAGGAACTCGCCGGCGGCGACTTCGAGCGAGATGTCACGTAGGACGGTGTGCTTGCCGAAGAGTTTGGCGACACTTCGGACGCTCAGCAGGGACGAGGTCGGATTTTGCACGGGCGAGGACGCTCGCGCCCCCACGATCACAGCTTTCGAGCTTTGCTGAGGCCCACTACTCATGCCGATGAAGTTTACTGCGAGCTTGTTCGATTGAGTACTCAGTCGCGGGCGAGGGCGCCCGCGCCACACGGTCGTTGCTGCCACACGGATATTGCTACTGCGCCGCCTTTACTTCGTTCCAGATCTCGTTGTATTTGGCTCGTCGGGGCACGTTCTGCCAGAAATAAATTCGCTTCTGGTATTCGTCGACATTGTCCAGATGTAGGTTTTTCTGCTGCTCGGGAGTCATAAATTGCGAAGCCTGCGCATTGGCCGGCGCATACCCGGTCACGTCGGTGACTTTTTTCTGTGTCTGCGCCTCAATCATGTATTCAAGAAATTTGTAGGCCAGGTCTTTGTTGTCGCTTCCCGCGGTGATCATCAGGTGATCGATCCAACCAGTGGTGTTTTCTTTGGGGATGGTTTCGCCGACGGGAAATTTTGCGGCGCGGAGCTGATTGGTCATAAGCGGCCAGCCCATCGCGGCAACGACTTCGTGGTTCTCGAATAGATTGGTAAGTTCACCGCCAGTGGACCATATTTTGCGGATGTTGGGCTTGAGTGCGAGCAGCTTGTTTTTGACTGCTTCAAGTTCCTGATCGCTCAGGTCATAAAGATGGCTTGGGTCAGGGTTGTCATACCCGAGGACTTGAGCGGCCATGTACACGGTTGAGAGGTCGTCCCAGACGGAAATTTTGTTTCGGAGTTTTGGGTTCCACATCGCGACCCAGCTATCGGGCGCTTTGGCGAATACGGTGGTGTCGTAAATCAGCGGGTTCGGACCCCACATGAACGGCACGCCGTAGACGTTTCCGTTGGCTTTGACCAGTGGCATGTCGCGCAATTTCGGAGACAGTTGCTGGTAGCTTGGCAGCTTGGAAAGTTCCAGCGGAGCGGCCAGTCCAGCTTGCGAGATCATGGCGGCCACGTCGCTTGAAGGCGAGATGACGTCGTAGTTTCCCGCACTGCCGCCGCGCAGTTTGGCGACCAGTTCATCGCTCGATCCCATGTAGGAAGCGGAAACTTTGCAGTGGTTCTGCTCTTCGAATGCTTTGACAAATGATGGGTCGGCATAGCCTTCCCACACCAGCAAGTTGAGACTAGGAGTTTTCTTTCCGCACGAGAGGGTGAGTGCGAACAGCAATACCGCGAGCGCAATGCGTAGTTTCATGCCGGGTAGAACCTTGCGGGATTATAGCAAGGTTGGAAACCTGCGCAACGCCGTCGATGTAAGCTGGCCTGAGGGCGATTACGTGAGCGTACTATGCACCGACTGCGGTGGGTAATTCTACTTCTGACGCGAGCAACTTTTCGAACTCTGCGAGCTTCGGCACAATCGGTTGTTCTGTTTCGTACTCGCCGGCAAGTACGTCGGTTGTCTTCAAGCCATTTCCGGTGATGCACAACACAGTCGTCTCGTTCGGCAGGATGCGATCGCTCTTGAAAAGTTTGCGCGCGCAGCCGAGGGTCACCCCGCCGGCGGTTTCGGTGAAAATGCCTTCGGTCTCGGCCAGGAGCTGAATCGATTTGACGATCTCGGGATCGGAAACGTCTTCTGACCAGCCGCCGCTCTGGGTAATAGTCTGAATGGCGTAATGTCCATCCGCCGGATTGCCGATCGCGAGAGAACGCGCGATGGTCGATGGTTTCTGCGGTTCGATTTCAGTGTTTCCGAGTTTTACCGCGGTCGAAATTGGCGAACATCCGGTCGCCTGCGCGCCGAAGTACTTCACCGGCTTGGGTTCGACCAGGCCAAGCTGAATGAGTTCCTCGAAGGCCTTTTTGATTTTGATGATGAGCGAACCGCCAGCCATGGGGCACACGACATTATCCGGCAGGCGCCAGCCGAGCTGTTCGGCGATCTCGTAGCCGAAGGTTTTCGATCCTTCTGAATAGTACGGACGCAGGTTGACATTGACGAAGCCCCAGTTGTGCTCGTCGGCGATTTGCGAGCACAGGCGATTGACCTGATCGTAGCTGCCGGAGATGCGGACTACCTTCGCGCCAAAAACTTGCGTGCCGAGAATTTTGGCCTGCTCCAAATCCGCAGGAATGAATATCCAACACTTTAGTCCGTTGCGGGCGGCTTGAGCTGCCGTGGCATTGGCCAGGTTGCCGGTCGAAGAGCACGAAACGGTGTCGAAGCCAAAACTGCGGGCGTTGGCAAGAGCGACGGCAACCACGCGATCCTTGAAGCTCAGGGTCGGCAAGCAAACCGCGTCATTCTTGATGAATAGATTCTTTGCGCCAATTGTGCGCGAAAGGCCGGAGGCTTTGATCAGAGGCGTGAAGCCAACTGGCAGCGTGGGCTCATGATTTTCCGGGAGAGGCAAAAGCGCCGAATAACGCCAAATATTATTTGGACCCTGGGCGATCTTCTCGCGAGTGAAGTCGCGGCGGATGGAATCGTAATCGTAGAAAACTTCGAGAGGAGAAAAACACTCTTCGCAAACGGATTTGGGGACATTACCCCAACTCTTATGGCACTCCCGACAGCGCAGTTCGTATCGCATGACTCGCTCAAATCTGAGCGACTGGGGACGAGCTTTGCTGATTGAGTAATTGGGAAATTGAGTAATTGTTAAAACTGAAAAACGACCTTCAATTACCCTATTACAAAATTGCCAAATTACTCAATCTTCTAGAATCTGCCCTAAAACAACAAACCCTCTTTGCCCGGGAATGGGAAAAGAGGTTCAGGAATGGCTGATAAGTTCTCGCATCCCGAATCTCATGTCCCCCGTTTCCGGGCCGAGAGTTGGCACCTGGCGGCCGCGATATATGATCCCGGTCCGGTTGCCGTGGCGTCTTAGGGCTCGTCCCTCAGCCACTCTGCATGAAATCCAAGGTCAGCTCCGAAGAGCCAACTGGTGAGATTAATGATAAGGACGGCGGACTGGTTCGTCAAGACAGGACTTGAGCATTCTGAAAGTACGGATAGCACATAGACGGCATCTTACGACTGAAGTCGTACAGATCATTAAACGGAGGAATGAAAGTGAAAATTCTTTCCAAGTTGGTTTTAGCAATTCTGCTGTTTGCCGTTCCGCTGTTCGCGCAGCACCACCAGGGCGGAGCTCAGCCACACCAGGGCGGCGGGGAACGCGGGGTAGGCGGTGGGCATATCCCAGCCCACGGCCCGGCTCCTTTGCGCTCTGCTCCGCATAGAGCTGCTCCCGCTTCTGAGCGGCGCACCTTTGCCGACCAAAGCGGCCATCCACAAGCCCCTCATGTTCACGCCGAGAATGACCGGTGGGTAGGACACGATACCGGACGCGGCGACGAGCATTATCGCGTGGATCATCCTTGGGAGCACGGCCATTTCCCGGGAGGTATTGGTCGCAGCCATGTGTGGAGACTGGGCGGAGGCGGCCCTGGGCGCTTCGGGTTCGGCGGCTTCTTCTTTTCGGTTGCGCCCTACGATGTGGGTTACTGCGGCGATTGGGATTGGAATAGCGATGACATCGTGATCTATGACGATCCCGATCACGTTGGCTGGTATTTAGCCTACAACGTTCGTTTAGGTACCTACGTTCATGTCATGTATCTCGGTAGCTAATTCATCGCGCTGAATCGGGCACCACGGCCATTGCATTGAGCGAACTCGAGAGTTCAATCAATGGCCGCTGGTTTCTGTCTGAAGGTTATTGAGTACGTCTCCGCTCTTGGCGTCGCGGGTTGCAATCGTCATAGGCAAACCGTGCTTGGGCCGCAGTGTGAAGCTGGGTATGGGGACCACGGGGTGGTCCTGCACGGCGCGAAGCCGGAAGTCTCGAGCAATCGTCGCCAGTAACAGCGTCGCTTCCATCATCGCAAACGACGACCCGATGCACTGTCTGGGGCCGCCACCGAAGGGGAAATAAGCGAAGCGGGGAAGTTTCTGGGCTTTTTCCGGAGACCAGCGGTCCGGATCAAATGTTTGAGGATCGGCAAAATAAGTCGGATTGCGATGCATGATCCATTGGCTCATCACCACGTTCGAGCCAGCGGGAATGCGGTAGCCGCGCAGCTCGAAATCGGAAATAACAGTGCGCGCCACGCTCCACGCGGGTGGGTACAGGCGCATGGATTCTCTAATTACGCGCTCGGTATAAGCGAGCGTCGGCAAGTCAGAAAATTCAGGGACGCGGCCGCCCAGCAAGCTATCGAGTTCCTCGTGAAGTTTTCGTTCGACCGCGGGATGCTGCGCCAGCAAGTGCCATGTCCAAGTTAAAGTCAGAGCCGTCGTTTCATGACCTGCAATAAGGAAGGTCAGCACTTCGTCCCGAAGTTGCCGGTCAGACATGCGACTGCCATCCTCGTCGCGCGCTGAGATCAGCATGGAAAGCAGATCGCCGGAATCGATTTTATTGTCCCGGTGCTGGGCGATGATGCTGTAAACCGTGTGGTCCAAGCGGGCAACTGCCCGGCGGAAGCTGATCATTCGCGGAGTCGGAAGGTATCGCGCAATCGGAGGAAACAATATCCGAATGCCGGTAGTGTTGCTCATGATCAGATTCAACGCTGAGGAGATTTCAGCGGTCTCTTCGGCTTCCACATTAAAAAGCGCTCGCACCACGATCTGCAGTGTGAGTCGCATCATCTCCCGATGAATGTCGAGAGTCTCGCCGTCTTGCCAATGGGCCAACATTTGTTGCGCATAGCTGGTCATGATGGTTGCGTACGAACTGACGCGCTCGCGATGAAAGGCCGGCTGCGAAAGGCGACGTTGACGCAGCCAGGAGTCGCCTTCGTTCGTCAGCAATCCTTCGCCGAAAAACCAACGACTGTTGCGGACCACGCGGTCTTTCAGGAAATTCTTGTAGTTGCGGACCAGCACTTCCTCGATGAGGTCGGGATGGTTGAGAAAATAAACATGCAGCCAGGCCGCGCGATAATAAAAAATGTCGCCGAACTCGGCCGCCCAAGCCGAAAAGATGGGAAGCGGATTGGGGCTGGCTAACGGCATGTTGCCGATGAGAAAGCGCGGTTTCGGACCTGGAGGACGGGTGGGCATGAATAAAAATGGCTGTGACGAGTAGTGTATCTTGAACGCCGGAAGGACCTGGGAATCAGCTCGGGGATTGACGAAGTTCAGTAGCACCATCCACACTAAATTCATAATGAAAAAATTGCGGGTGGGAATTCTTTTTGGCGGGCGCAGCGGCGAGCATGAAATTTCGTTGCTCTCGGCGGCCTCGGTTTTTAAAGCAATCGATCCAAATAAATATGAAGTGGTGCCGATTGGTATCACGAAGGATGGCCGCTGGCTGACCGCCTCGGATGCCGAGCGCTTGTTGCATGGGTCCGCGGGCGAGGGCGCCCGCGCCACACTCAGAGCCGGAGATCCCGAGGCGACGACTTCGGCGGCAGTTCTGCAGAATGGCGAGGCTGTCGTGTTTCCGCCGGAGCCGCACAAGTCCTCGATGACTCCGTTCCAAACCGACACCCCGGTGCGGCGCGCGTCCGATCGAGCGATTAATGTTGACATCATTTTCCCCGTGTTGCACGGGACGTTCGGCGAGGACGGAACCATCCAGGGGCTGCTCGAGTTGGCGGACATTCCTTACGTCGGAGCAGGCGTGCTCGGCTCGGCCGCGGGCATGGATAAGGACATCATGAAGTCATTGTTTCGTGCGGCCGGACTGGCGATCGTGAAGCACGTGACCGTGCTGCGCAGCGAGTGGGAGTCTTCGCCGAAGAAGGTGCAGAAGCTGGTGGAGAGCAAGCTGAAGTATCCGGTATTCGTGAAGCCGGCGAATTTGGGATCGTCAGTAGGAATCTCAAAAGCACGTGATCGAAAAGAACTCGGTCCGGCAATTAATGAGGCGGCGAAGTTCGACCGCAAGATTGTGATCGAAGAGGGCGTGGGCGGAAAAAAGAACAAGGCCCGCGAGATCGAATGCTCGGTTTTAGGAAATGACAAGCCTAAGGCCTCGGTGCCGGGAGAGATCGTGCCCAGCGCCGAGTTCTACGACTATTCAGCCAAGTATCTGGATGAAGGTTCGCAGCTCATTATTCCCGCGAAACTGACGAAGGCCGAGACAAAAAAAGTTCAGGATCTTGCTATCGCAGGATTCCGCGCAGTGGATTGTTCGGGTCTGGCTCGCGTTGACTTCCTCATGGATCCAAAGTCCCGCAAGATTTATTTGAACGAGATCAATACCATGCCGGGATTCACTTCGATCAGCATGTATCCCAAACTGTGGGCGGCTTCGGGCGTTGGATACTCCGAACTCATCAGCCGTTTGATTCAACTGGGTCTCGACCGTCATGCCGAGAAAAAGCGCAACCAGTACAGCCGGTGAAGTTTACCGCCGGAGGGAGACAATTATGAGCAACTGCGATTCAAGCATCAATCGAAGAACGTTCTTGTCTAAAACCGCCGCAGTCGTTGCCGGAGGCTCAGCGCTGGCGAAGACTGCGCTGTCTTACGGAAAGATTTTGGGTGCGAACGATCGCATTGCGCTGTGCCACGTGGGGATTGGAGGTCGAGGCACCGAACTGGATTTGATCGTTTCAAAAGTCGCCAGCAGCCATAAGGTGGAGATGAATGCTGTCTGCGACCTTTGGAGCCTGAATCGCGAGAAGGCGGTCGCGACCAACACCAAGTATTACGATCGCGCGCCGCGTGCATTTCAACATATCGAAGATGTCCTGGCGGACAAAGACATTGACGCGCTGATTATTTCTACGCCTGATCATTCTCATTCTCCGTTACTAAAAATGACCGCCGATGCCGGCAAAGATGCGTACGTCGAAAAGCCGATGGGCAATGTGCTGTCCGAAGCGAAATCCGCGCGTGAAGCGGTTTTGAAAAATAAATTGATCGTCCAGGTCGGCACCCAGCACCGCAGCGAGCCTTATCCTCGGGCTGCGCACGATTTGGTGCAGACCGGGGTCCTAGGCGACGTGAGCAAGATTGAGATCGTTTGGAACTACCATGGGCCGAGATGGCGGGGGCGCGAGGAGACAAAGCTTATTCGCGAACAAGACACAGATTGGCGGAAGTTTTTGTTGAACAAGCCGTATAGGCCATTTGATCCGCAAGTCTATTGCGAGTTTCGTCTGTACAAAGAATTTTCCAGCGGCATTCCCGATCAGTGGATGAGCCACGCCATCGATCTGGTGCACTGGTTCATGAACGACAACTTCCCGCGTTCGGCGGTGTCTAACGGCGGCGTGTTTGCCTGGCATGACGGCCGCGAGAACGCCGACACATTTCAGACATTACTCGAATATCCGAAAGGTTTTTTGGTCAGCTACTCAACTAGCTTTGGCAACGATTCGCCGGGGTACACGCGCTACATGGGAAAGAAGGCCACGCTCACGAATATCGGAGATGAAGGCAGCCCACGCTATCAATTGGTTGAGGAAAAAGGAACGCATGAAGACAATCCGGATATCGACAAAGACCGCGCGTCAAAATATGTGCTTCTACCGGGCGAAACCAAGCTGCCACCCACTGGTATTGACGACCTGTCACTCGAGCACATGAGTAATTGGTTTGAGTGCCTGCGTTCTCGTCAGCAGCCGCACTGCACGGTGAATGAGGGATTCGCGCACTCGGTGGCCTGCATGATGGCGGCGGAAGCCTACTGGTCGGGGAAAAAACAGTATTGGGACGCGGCCGGCGAAGCCATCGTGGATCGACCCGTCTAAAGGAATGTGGCGTGCGGCTGTTCAATCCTTGGGTAGATTGGACCAGCCGGTTTCGTTCTCGGAGGTCGTGATGCGCGCTTGTCTTTTTTCCTTGGCAGTTTTCGTTTCGGCTCTGCCGCTCGCCGCTCAAGGCAAACATCCATTCACTTTCGAAGACATGATGGCGCTCAAGCGCGTCGAGGAGCCGGAGGTGTCTCCGGATGGGAAGTGGGTGCTGTTTGCGGCAGTAGAAGTCGATCTGAAGGCGAATACGAAGACGCCGCACGTATGGGTGGTGCCGCTGAACCAAACACAAGGTCCCCATTCGACTCCTTCCCAAGGGTCAGTCGCTCAGGGCAAGCTCTCAACTGCGGAGAATGATTCGCAAGCGAATCATTCTGCTTCGCTCGGGATGACAGAGAGCAGGGAACGAGAAATCATTTCCGATCAGGATGCGGACCGGCCACGCTGGGCGCCGGACGGGAAGCGGTTCGCATTTGTTTCGGCGAAAGAGCAGGGATCGCAAATATGGATTGCCGATTTTGATGGCGCGACCGGGACTGTGACTGGGAAACATCGGCTTACGAATATCGCAACTGAGGCGGACGGGGAGCTGTGGTCTCCGGATGGCAAGAACATTTTGTTCAAGTCGGATGTGTATCCGGAGTGCGACGGGGTGCCTGCCGGCGAATTAGCCTGCAATGCGAAGAAGGTGGACGAGGCGAAAGACTCCAAAGTCAAGGCGCAGATATTCACGCATCTGCTCTATCGGCATTGGGATGCGTTTCGAGAGGGAAAGCGAACGCATTTGTTTATGGTGCCTGCTTTCGGGCGAGCTCACGTGCAAACTCCCAGTCCACCTCAAGGCGGAGAAATAATCATTTTGGAGGACGGTGTTCCCCGCGACCTCACGCCTGGCGATTACGATGCGCCGGTGTTTTCGCTGGGCGGGCAGGATGATTATGCGTTATCGCCGGATGGGCAGGAGATTTGCTATGCCTCGAACCACGATCCCGAGCCGGCGATTTCAACCAACAATGATCTGTTCACCGTGCCGGTGAATTTTCCGGCGGATGCGACCTCGAAGGACGTTCTTGCGGCGACAAAGGACATCACTGGCGAGAACAAGGCCGCCGACAACACTCCACTTTATTCACCGGATGGAAAGTACCTCGCCTATCGAGCGCAGCAGCGTCCGGGATACGAGAGCGACCGCTGGCGGCTGATGCTATACGACCGGAAAACGGGGGAGAAGAAGAACGTAACGGAGAATTGGGATCGTTGGGCGGGATCGTTCGGCTGGGCGGGACGGCACGAGGTTATCCTCACGGCGGAGGATGAGGGGGAGTCCCCAATCTATACGGTGATGCCAGAGGACTGCCCAAATGGATGCCATCCCATCAAAGTCCTCGAAGGTTTCGACGATGACGTTGCCGCAAGCGAAAAAACTGTCATCGAAAAAGGAGTGAACAGCAGATCGGAACTGGTCGTCTTCAGCCGAATGTCGATCCAGTCGCCATCGGAGATTTTCGCGGCGGAGCCAGGCACCTGTTCAGTGGATATCGAGAGGTTCACGGAGGCACTCTCACGAGGGTCCAAAGAACGGTTTTCCAAGTGTGCGATGGCAAAGCCACGCCAGCTGACGCACCTCAACGATGTTGTCCTCGCTCAAATTGACATATCGCCCCTTGAGCCATTTTGGTTTACTGGTGCGCACGACGACCACGTACAAGGCTTCCTGATCAAGCCGCCGAACTTTGATCCCAACAAGAAATATCCGGTGAAGTTTATCGTGCATGGTGGTCCGGAAGTGCCGCTTGGCGACGAGTGGAGTTATCGCTGGAACCTCGAACTATTCGCGGCGAACGGATACGTAGTTGTCTTCATCAACTTTCACGGCTCGCCCGGATACGGTCAGGAATTCATCGACGCTATCAATGGCGACTGGGGCGGAGCTCCGTTTGAAGATCTGATGAAAGGCCTAGACTACGCCGAGCAGCATTATCCGTTCATCGATAAAGACCGGGAATGCGCGCTGGGCGCCAGTTACGGCGGATACATGGCTAACTGGATTCTCGGTCACACCAACCGTTTCAAATGCATTGTGACCCATGACGGTATGTTCAACCCATTTTCGGCCTGGGGGACGACGGAGGAGCTGTGGTTCAACGAGTGGGAATTCAAGGGGACGCCGTACACAAATCATGACATGTACAACAAATGGTCTCCGCGTAACTCGGCGCCAAATTTCAAGACGCCGACGTTGGTGATTCACAGCCAGCTCGATTATCGCCTCGATGTGTCAGAAGGACTTCAATTGTTCACGACGTTGCAGCGGGAGGGCGTGCCATCGAAGATGCTCTACTTCCCCGACGAAGGCCACTGGGTGCTGAAGCCACAGAATTCCCAGCTCTGGTACAAGACGGTGAATGATTGGGTGGACCAGTGGGTGGGAAAATGATTCTGTGTGGGTCGGACACTCTTGTCCGACGCTTTTGATTTCGGGGTTGAAAGTCAGAGACAAGTTCAAAGGCGTCGGACAGGAGTGTCCGACCCAGACGGCCTGGGTTGGTTCCACCCTTGCGCCTCAATTACCGCTATGGTAACTTCTATAATTGTCCCAATAGAGAAACAGGGATTAGTGTGAGGAGCGGTGCATGGGCGTCGGTTCTCACCTGCTGGCGTAGCTCAGCTGGTAGAGCATCTGATTTGTAATCAGAGGGTCAGGGGTTCAAATCCCTTCGCCAGCTCCAGGTATCGAAGGGATTTTTAGGGCAGGCGGCGGACAGCTTTTCCATCGGCACTCCATAAGGGAATTTTCCAGATGAGTTGTGAGCGCGGGCAGTTTCTCACGCGCACTTTCTGATCCCCAAGTGGCAAGGCGTAATCGCAACGAAGGTTGCGGCGTGTCTGGAAGAGCTTCGAGCTGTGAGCTATGAGCGGGCGGCAAGTGATTGCTCAAGGCTCGGTGCTCAACGCTCACCGCTAATGCACAGGTGGGTGAGTGGTTAAAGCCGGCAGACTGTAAATCTGCTCCTCCTTGCGAGGTACGAAGGTTCGAATCCTTCCCTGTGCACCATGAATTTGTGGCGAAAAGATTAGTGATTGCGCTGGCAGCATACGTCGCCTTGGCGGCATTGGCGTTCGCGACGTTGCCGGACCAGAGGGTGCGCGGCGTGACGCTAGCGATCCTGGCAATGTTTGCGGTGAAGACGTGGGTGCGGCGAAAAGATGTGATGCACCCGGATGGTGAGAGCCAGAGCGATTGAAAGTTGTTGCTCGGGTTTAGCCGAGAGCTGACGGCTGATGGCTGACAGCTGGTGTAAGCCGATGTAGCTCAGTTGGTAGAGCACTCCCTTGGTAAGGGAGAGGTCATCAGTTCAATCCTGATCATCGGCTCCAGAGATTGCGGTTGTGGTTTTGTGGAAGGGCATGGCTTTAGCCGCGCCGCTAAGAGTCGCACAGAAGAGCGGCTTTAGCCGCTGAGATTTTGCTGAGAGCTGACGGCTGATTGCTGACAGCTGGGTTTCGCGGGAGTAACTCAGTGGTAGAGTCACAGCCTTCCAAGCTGTTGGTCGCGGGTTCGATTCCCGTCTCCCGCTCCAGATTGAGCCGTTCAGCGGGCCCGTTCGGCACTTTCGCTTTGCTCAGTTTCTCAGGGCAAGCTAAGTACTGAGCCCGCTGGCGAAATCCCGAAGTCGAGGGAACTGAAGGGTGTGTGAGCTGTGGCTTTCGAACAAGCAACAATCAAGGTCGAGAAAGAAAAAGAGTTTGGCGAGTTGAAGTCCGCAATCAGTCGCGCATTTGCTCCGGAGAATGTTGAGAAGTATCTGAAGCGAATGGCGAGTACTGGCCTGCGGATCCGCGATTTTGATTCTGTGCTGGCGAAGCGGGTGCTGGAGCAAGTCGGAGCGCTGTCGGGATCGGCGAAGGATTTGTATGCGGAGTTGACTCTCACCGATCAGGCGCAGATGAAAGAGTTTTATCTGTCGAAGATTGAGGAAGCCAGCCCGGAGTTGAGGGCGAGGTTTCAGAAGCTGTATCAGTATTACTGAGAGTTTCGCGGGCTAGGGCGCCCGCGCCACATGGTTTGGTTTTAAGGTTTGAGCTAAAGGCTAACTGCTAAGAGCTAGAGGACGAGAAATGGCGAAAGAGAAATTTGAACGCAATAAGCCGCACTGCAACGTAGGCACCATCGGTCACATCGACCATGGCAAGACCACGCTGACGGCGGCCATCACCAAGGTATTGCAGAAGCACAACCCGAAGATCGTGTTCCGGTCGTTTGATTCGATCGACAACGCTCCGGAAGAAAAAGCTCGCGGCATCACGATTGCGACGGCGCACGTGGAGTACGAGACGGCGAACCGGCACTACGCGCACGTGGATTGCCCGGGCCACGCCGACTACATCAAGAACATGATTACCGGCGCGGCGCAGATGGATGGCGCGATTCTGGTAGTGGCTGCGACCGATGGTCCGATGCCGCAGACCCGCGAGCACGTGCTCTTGGCGCGACAGGTCGGCGTGCCCTACATCGTGGTCGCGCTCAACAAATGCGATGCGGTAGATGATCCTGAGCTGCTCGACCTGGTAGAACTCGAAGTGCGCGAGCTGTTGAAGTCGTATCAGTTCCCGGGCGACGATGTTCCGGTGATCCGGCTGTCGGCCCTGGGCGCGCTGAATGGCGAAGCCAAGTGGGAGAAGCAGGTGGACGCGTTGATGGAAGCGGTCGATAAGAGCGTGCCGCAACCGGCGCGCGAACTGGACAAACCGTTCCTGATGCCGATTGAAGATATCTTCTCGATTCAAGGTCGCGGCACGGTGGTGACCGGAAGGATCGAACGCGGCAAGGTGAAGGTCGGCGAAGAAGTGGAAATCGTCGGCTTCCGCGATACGCGCAAGACGGTTGTGACCGGCGTCGAAATGTTCAAAAAGCAGCTCGATGAAGGCATGGCGGGTGACAATGCCGGACTTCTGCTGCGCGGCATCGCCAAAGAAGACGTCGAGCGCGGCATGGTCTTGGCCAAGGGCGGATCGATCACCCCGCACACCAAGTTCAAGGCGGAAGTTTACATTCTGACCAAAGAAGAAGGCGGACGGCACACGCCGTTCTTCAAGGGATATCGTCCGCAATTTTATTTGCGGACGACGGACGTGACCGGAGTCGCGGAGTTGCCATCGGGAACAGAGATGGTGATGCCTGGCGACAACGTGCAGCTGGTGATTGAGCTGATCACACCAGTGGCGATGGAGAAAGGCTTGCGTTTTGCGATCCGCGAAGGCGGACACACGGTGGGCGCGGGCACGATAAGCGAGATTATTCAGTAGCAGTGGTTATGTGAGGGTTATGTGGGGACGGCCGCCCTCGGCCGTCCGGCAGAGCGGAAGCTCTGTTGAGTTTCGCGGGCGAGGGCGCCCGCGCCACAAGAGCCGGTTCCTCACCGCTAAAGCGGTTGGGAATGACAAAGTTTTTTGATTTTGTTTTTAAGCTAGAAGCTAAGAGCTAAAAGCCAGGAGCTGTTTTTGTATGCCCCGAGAGATCATTACGATGCAGTGCGGTGATTGCAAAGAGCGGAATTATTCGACGACGAAGAACCGCAAAACCAAGCCGGACCGGCTGGAGCTGAAGAAGTTCTGTACCCGGTGCCGGAAGCATACGCCGCATAAAGAAGTGAAATAATTTAAGAGTTGTCGGATTTACGGATCGACGAATTTCAATACGATAATCCGAAAATTCCTCAATTCGTAAATGTTTACAGGGGCGTAAGCTCAACGGTTAAACTGTCGGTCTCCAAAACCGAACTTGGGGGTTCGAATCCCTCCGCCCCTGCCAGAGATCGAAGCAGCAGAGGCCGGTTGCAAGACGAGCAGGAACAGGAATTAAGAAAATGGCGAATTCAGTGGCAGCAGCGGGTGACGATAGCTTTGGCGGAAGGCTTAGGTCCTGGCCGGAGCGCGTCAAATCTTTTTACAACGATGTGCGCACCGAAATGCGCAAGGTCACGACGCCTTCGCGTAAAGACGTGCAGGCCACGACCAGCGTAGTTCTGATCGCGGTATTTTTATTCGGTCTTTACTTCTGGATTATCGATAACGTGATTGGCCGGGGCGTGGATTACATGTTCCGCTTTTTCACGAAGTAGGTCAAAGGATTCTGAATTTTATGCAGGATGAACCGAACAAAGAAAATACGGACGCGGGCACGCCGGCAGAAACTGGAACAACCGTAGCCGAGCAGCCGCGTAATCCCAATATGAAGTGGTACATCATCCACTCGTATTCCGGATTTGAGCGCAAAGTGAAAGAGTCGCTGGAGTCGCGCGTCCGCGCATTCGGGCTCGAAGAGAAGATCGGCAAGGTGCTGATCCCGACTGAGTCGGTCACCGAAGTTCGCGGTGGCAAAAAGTACACCGTGGAGCGCATGTTCTATCCCGGCTACGTGCTGGTCGAAATGGACATGGATGACCACGTGTGGCATGTGGTGAAATCTACACCGCGCGTCACGGGATTTGTCGGCACCGGGCAGCAGCCTACGCCGCTTTCTGAAGAAGAAGTGCAGCACATTGTTTACAAGGCGGGCGAATCGAAAGATCGGCCAAAGCTCAAAGTCAAATTCGAGAAGGGCGAAACCGTGCGCATCGGCGAGGGGCCGTTCGCAACCTTCACCGGCATCGTGGACGACGTGAACGAGGATCGGGAAACTCTGAAAGTAATGGTCACGATCTTTGGGCGTTCGACTCCGGTGGAGTTGGAGTTCAAGCAGGTAGAGAAGCAGGGGTAAATTGTCGAGCTTTGCTCGACTGGACGGGCGTGGACGCCCGTCCCCACATGGTTCAAAAGTAGGAAAGGTTTATGGCGAAAAAAGTTACAGGTTCAGTCAAGCTGCAAATTGCGGCAGGCAAAGCGACGCCGGCGCCTCCGGTTGGCCCAGCATTGGGCCAGGCGCAGATCAACATCATGGAATTCTGCAAGCAGTTCAACGCTCGCACCAGCCAGAAGGAATTGGAAGGGCTAATTATTCCGGTGGTGGTCTCGGTGTATAACGACCGCTCGTTTACGTTCATTACCAAGACGCCTCCGGCATCGATTTTGCTGAAGCGGGCGGCGGGGATCGCCAAGGGATCAGGAGCGCCCAACAAAGATAAAGTCGGAAAGGTTACTCTGAAGCAAGTCGAGGACATCGCGAAACAAAAGATGCCGGACCTCAATGCGGCGTCGGTTGATGCTGCTGTGAAGAGCGTGCGCGGAACGGCAAGGTCGATGGGTATTGAGGTAGTTGGGTAAAGACCCGGGAAGGGCACGGCTTGCAGCCGTGCCGCAAAGGCCCTCAAAGATTTTGGGCTTTTGCCCCTGAGGTTCGCGGGCGAGGGCGCCCGCGCCACATCAAATGTCATTTACTACGGCTGACCGGAAGAACGATCAGCGGTGGGAGACGGAGAAGAAATGAAAAAAGCTGGGAAGAATATCGAGAAGTCGAGGAAGGCAGTCGAGCCGCGGCCTTATCCCCTGAGCGACGCCGTGCCGCTTTTGCAAAAAGTAAAGTTCGCGAAATTTGATGAGACGGTCGAAGTGACCATGCGTCTCGGCGTGGATCCCAAACATGCCGATCAGATGGTGCGCGGCACCGTCGTGCTTCCTCACGGGTTAGGCAAGTCGAAAAAAGTTCTCGTGATTGCGTCCGGCGATAAAGTGCGCGAGGCGCAAGAGGCTGGCGCGGACATCGTTGGCGGCGAGGACATGGTCGAGAAGATTAACAAAGAAAATTGGACTGATTTCGACGCGGTCGTCGCTACACCTGACATGATGAAGTCGGTTGGGCGTCTTGGAAAAGTGCTTGGCCCAAAGGGGCTGATGCCGAACCCGAAGACTGGCACAGTGACCTTCGACGTGGCCAAGGCGGTGCAGGAAGTGAAAGCCGGCAAAGTCGAGTTTCGCACCGATAAAACCGCACTGGTGCACGTTCCCGTGGGCAAGATTTCGTTTCCGGCGGAAAAGTTGGTCGAGAACGCGACCGTGCTGATATCGAGCGTTATCAAAGCCAAGCCGTCGGTGGCCAAGGGCAAATACATAAAGGGCGCGTATTTAAGTTCGACCATGGGGCCCGGTATTGCGCTGGATACCACAGCGATCGAGACGGCATCGAAGGCATAACTTTGAAGGTGAACGGGCGAGGGCGCCCGTCGCTCCACAGAAATAAAGATTCGAGGACACTATGGCAGTCACGCGAGCGCGAAAGACCGAACAAGTTGAGAAGCTGGGCAAAGATCTGCAGAACGTTTCAACGGTCATTGTGACCACCTACACCAAGCTGACGGTGCCGCAGGATTACGAACTGCGCAAACTGCTGCGGAGTTCCGGCGCGAAGTATGCGGTGGTAAAGAACACGCTGGCCGAGCGCGCCGCCAAGGGCACAAAGGTTGAAGAGGCGCTGAAGGATCTGTCGGGCGTGACTTCGATCGCTTACACCGCGGGCGATCCGGTGGCGCTGGCGAAGGCGCTCTCGAAATACGCGAAGGACAATCCGGAGTTTACGTTCAAGGCAGGCGTTGTTGAAGGGCGCGTGATCTCGATCAAAGAGATCGAGTCGCTCGCGACCATGCCGTCGAAAGAAGAAATTTACTCGAAGCTTCTGTTCCTGATGAATGCGCCGGCACAGCGCCTGGTTACGGTGATGAACGCCGTGGGGCGAGACATTGCGGTGGTGATCAACCAGGGTGTTGAAAAGCAGAAGTTTGGCGGAGAAGCGACTCCCGCTGGCGTTTAGAGATTTTCTCTGCGAACTCGATGATGTTCTCAGCGATCTCTGCGGTCAAAAGGTTTTAACCGCAGAGTAAACCCAGAGGTCGCAGAGGACGAACAATTTAGCAATACGGATTTGGTTATTCGGGCCATGGGTTGCGCGTTTCTGGTTCCTTCACGTTGTCTGGCGTGGCGGAAAAGATGAAAGCGCACTGGAAACCTGGTTCGCGGATGACGAAAAAAGAGACGTAGCAAACTACGTCTCTACGAAGGCGAATTCAAAAATACTGGAGACTGAAATGGCAGATTTACAGCAGTTGGAAGAACAGATCGTTGGGTTGTCGTTGCTCGATGCAGCCCAGCTGGTAAAGCGGCTGGAGGAGAAGCTTGGCGTGTCAGCGGCAGCGGCGGCCCCGGTCATGATGGCGGGCGGCGGTGCTGGCGCGGGCGCGGCAGCGGCTCCGGCAGAAGAGAAGACGGAATTCAGCGTTGTCCTGAAGGAAGTGGGCGCGAACAAAATCAATGTCATTAAGGCGGTCCGTGAAGTTACCAGCCTGGGCTTGAAGGAAGCCAAGGACTTGGTGGACGGCGCGCCGAAGACGGTGAAAGACGGCGTCTCGAAGGAAGAAGCTGAGACCATTAAGAAGAAGTTTGCCGACGCTGGCGCGACTGTAGAAGTAAAGTAACTGACGTGTGGCCCGGGCATCTACGGCCGGGATGGTGGGTGCGGACGTTTGCCCCCGACATGGCTAAGTGCTTTATTTCTAATGTGACGTGCTTCGGCTTGCAATTTTTCGGCCACTACTTGGCGAAATCGTAAAGCGGTGCTATCATTGATAACAATAGCGCCGCTTCCTACTTCATCCAGGTGAGCGACCTCCGCAAGTTGTACCCAGGGAAGCGGAGCGAGGCCGCAAACTCGGATTGGCAAACTGTCTTGCGGGCGGCAGGACGGGAAACAGGCATACTGGCGCGAAAACGACAAAATTCATTTGGCCATGCGCTGTGCGCGGCGCCTGAGGGACGCATTGTCTCTGAGGGCGCATTTGTGTGTCTTTTGAAATCGGTACCAGGCACTCGGCTTTCGGCGTTCAACCTCGCCGGCAAAGTGCCAGATGCAAATTGCTAACTGCTGTTCCTCTGCCCATGTTTCCGCTGTGACGCAGCCCCCGCGCTGCGCATAAAAGTTTGGGAGTATTCCGAATGTCGAAAAAGAATGGTTTCCGTCATCGTTTTGATTTTTCCAAGATTCCAGCAACCATCCAGATTCCTAACCTGATCGAAGTCCAGAAGCGTTCGTACGAACGTTTCCTGCAGATGGACCGTCTGCCGAGTGAGCGCGATGACGCTGGCTTGCAGTCAGTATTTCAGTCTGTGTTCCCGATCAGCGATTTCCGCAACATCTCACAGCTCGAATTCGTCGATTACGCGATCGGCAACTGGGAGTGCAAGTGCGGCCACCTTAAAGGTCTGCATCACCTGCGCACCACTTGTAAGAATTGCGGTTCGACCGTCATCACCGATCCGTTTCATCCAGGCGATGTGCTCTGCCACAAGTGCGGCACCTACAACGCGAACACTCCGGATTTCTGCAATAAGTGCGGTGACCCTGTCGGATTGCAGCTGAAGTATGACGTGCCGGAGTGCGAAGAGCGTGGCATGACTTACTCTGCGCCGTTGAAGGTCACCATGCGCCTGACCATCTTTGATAAGGACGCGGAGACGGGGAACCGTTCCATCCGCGATATCAAAGAGCAGGAAGTTTTCTTTGGCGATGTTCCGCTGATGACGCAGAACGGGACTTTCATCGTCAATGGAACAGAGCGCGTGATCGTCAGCCAGTTGCACCGTTCGCCGGGCGTCTTCTTCGAGACTGCGAACAACCGCACCTATTTCCTCGGCAAGATCATTCCTTACCGCGGATCGTGGGTTGAGTTCGAGTACGACCAGAAGAACGTGCTTTACGTGCGTATCGATCGCAAGCGCAAATTCCTGGGCACGATTTTCCTTCGTGCGTTGGGCCTGCGGTCGAGCGAAGACATTCTGCGAACCTTCTACACCGTGGATCGTCTTGTGGTCCGCGACAAGAAGCTGTTCTGGACCCTCGATCCATCCGGCGAGAAGGGCACCAACCTGATTGGCATGAAGCTGGCGCACAGCATCAAGTCGAAGTCGGGAGACGAGATTGCGCATTCGGGACGCAAGATCAACGCTGCGATCCTGAAGGAAATTCATAAGGCGAAGATCAACGAGATTGAAGTTGATGTCAGCGATCTCGAAGGCGCGTGGGCGGCCGGCGACATCGTGGACACGACTTCGGGCGAAGTGATGCTCGAAGCCAACACTGAGCTTACGGCCGATAAGGTCGCGAAGATCCTCGAATCGGGTGTGGTGGAGATGAACCTGTTCTTCCCCGAGCGCGATGACGTCGGTACGGTCATCAGCCAGACGCTGAAGCGCGACTCGGTCAAGACTCCGCAGGAAGCGCTGATCGAAATCTATCGCAAGCTGCGGCCGGGCGATCCGCCGACGCTTGATACCGCGACCGCGCTCTTCCACGGCATGTTCTTTGATGCGCGCAAATATGACTTCTCGCGCGTTGGCCGGTTGAAATTCAACATCAAATTGTTCGAGAACAGCGATGCCAGCAGCCTGGATAAGCGCACGCTCGATCCGGACGATTTCTATGCGACCATCCGTTACCTGCTGAAGCTTCGCAAGAACATCGGCAATGTGGATGACATTGATCATCTGGGCAATCGCCGGGTTCGCGCGGTTGGCGAACTATTGGAGAACCAGTTCCGCATCGGCCTGGTTCGTATGGAACGCGCCATTAAAGAAAAGATGAGCGTGTACCAGGAAATGTCAACGGCGATGCCGCACGACCTGGTCAATGCCAAACCGGTTATGGCGGCGATCCGCGAGTTCTTCGGTTCATCGCAGCTGTCGCAGTTCATGGACCAGACCAACCCGCTGTCAGAGATCACGCACAAGCGGCGTCTGTCGGCCCTTGGGCCAGGCGGGCTGTCGCGTGAGCGCGCGGGATTCGAGGTCCGCGACGTTCATCCCACCCACTATGGACGGATCTGCCCGATTGAAACGCCGGAAGGCCCGAACATCGGACTGATCTCGTCGTTGAGCTGTTATGCACGAATCAACGATTACGGATTTATCGAGTCTCCATACCGCCGGGTGAAGAATGCCCGCGTGGTCGATTACGTCTCCGTGGTCAATGCAGGTGATAGCGAATACAAAGCTGGCGACCACATCGAGAAATCGGAAGCCGAGAAGGTGAATGCCGATCTGAAGGAACGCCGCAAGCGTCCGGCAGAGCTGGAGCCGTTCTCGTTCTATCTCTCCGCGTGGGAGGAGGACAAGCACGTCATCGCGCAGGCCAACATTGAACTCGATGAGAAAGGCCGACTCGTGGGCGATCTGGTGAACGCCCGCAAGGCCGGCAACTTCGTGCTGGTCAGCAAAGACGAAGTTGATTACGTCGACGTCAGCCCGAAGCAACTGGTTTCGGTCGCCGCGTCGCTGGTTCCGTTCCTTGAGCACGACGATGCCAACCGCGCGCTGATGGGTGCGAACATGCAACGGCAGTCGGTGCCGCTGCTTCGCGCAGAGGCCCCGATTGTGGGTACTGGAATGGAGGGCGTCACTGCCCGCGATTCCGGCGCTGTGGTTCTCGCGCGACGTAATGGCGTGATCGACTCAGTCGATTCCGAACGTATTATCGTGCGCGTAGAGGGCGAACACCATCCCGGTCAGTTGTCACGCGAAGTGGGCAGCGATATTTATCAGCTCACGAAGTTCAAGCGTTCCAACCAGAACACTTGCATCAATCAGAAGCCGGTAGCTTCGAAGGGTCAGCGCGTTGTGAAGGGACAAGTCATCGCTGACGGCCCCTGCACCGATCACGGCGAGTTGGCGCTGGGACGTAACGTCCTGGTCGCTTTCATGCCGTGGCGCGGTTACAACTTCGAAGACGCGATTCTGGTTTCCGAAAAACTGGTGCGCGAGGACTACTACACTTCGGTCCACATCGAGGAGTTTGAAATCGAATCTCGCGATACCAAGCTGGGGCCGGAAGAAGTCACGCGCGACATTCCAAACGTCAGCGAATCAACGCTGCGCAACCTGGATGAAGCGGGCGTGATTCGCATCGGCGCAACCGTGAAGCAGGGGGATATTCTGGTCGGCAAAGTCACGCCCAAAGGCGAGACCCAGCTGACCCCGGAAGAGAAGCTGCTGCGCGCCATTTTCGGCGAAAAGGCCGGCGACGTTCGCGACGCTTCACTCTACTGCCCGCCCGGCATCGAAGGGGTGATCGTTGATGTGAAGATCTTCTCCCGCAAAGGCCAGGAAAAAGACGAGCGGGCGAAGGCGATTGAAGCCACGCAAATTGCGAAGCTCGAGAAGAACCTTTCTGACGAGATTCGAATTCTTACCGACGAGCGGTTGAAGCGTTTGGAGAACATTCTTGGCGGCAAGGAAGTGCAGGCCGATTTGCACGACGAGCGCACCAACAAGCGCTTGCTGAACAAGGGCGCGGTGCTCGATCGCGACGCCATCGAGCGCATTTCCACGCGGAACCTGAAGCGTATCAAGTACGCCGATAAAGACCCGCGTGTGAACGAACAGATCGATGAGATCGAAGAAATGACCTCGCGTCAGATCGACGTGCTCAAGAAGATCGTCAACGAGAGGAAAGAGAAGCTCACCAAAGGTGACGAACTGCCGCCGGGCGTGATCAAGCTGGTGAAGTGCTATATCGCCATGAAGCGCAAGCTGAGTGTGGGCGATAAGATGGCCGGCCGTCACGGAAACAAGGGCGTGATTGCCCGCATTCTGCCGGAAGAGGACATGCCGTACCTCGAAGACGGGACCCCGGTTGAAATCGTGCTCAATCCACTCGGCGTTCCCAGCCGTATGAACGTCGGCCAGATTCTCGAAACCCACTTGGGATGGGCGGGGCACGAGTTAGGCGGGAAGATTGCGCAGATGCTCAAAGAGAACACGCGCGAAGATGCTATTCGCCGGGAACTCAAGACGCTGTTCAAAGGAACCACGCTTGAGCAGGAAATTGCCGAGGTGCCGGATGACGAGTTGGCCGGGGTAGCTGAAACCCTGACCCGCGGCGTGTTTACCGGTTCACCGGTGTTCGACGGTTCGCGCGAAACGGAAATCAAGTCGCTGCTTAAGAGCGCGGGCTTGCCGGAATCGGGAAAGACGTTCTTGTACGACGGCATGAACGGCGAACGATTCGAACAGCCGGTCACCGTCGGGTACATCTACATGCTGAAGCTGTCGCACCTGGTCGACGACAAGATCCACGCGCGGTCGATCGGGCCGTACTCGCTTATTACCCAGCAGCCATTGGGCGGCAAGGCGCAGTTCGGCGGGCAGCGATTTGGAGAAATGGAAGTTTGGGCCCTGGAAGCATACGGCGCAGCTTTCATTCTGCAGGAGCTGCTCACCGCGAAGTCTGACGACGTTTATGGCCGAACCAAGATTTATGAGGCCATCGTTAAAGGCGAAGCGGCGATGGAGCCGGGCGTTCCGGAATCGTTCAACGTGCTCATCCGCGAGTTGCAATCGCTTTGTCTGGATGTCGAGCTGATCAAGGCCGGCGAGAAGAAGCCGGTGGTCAACGCGTCGCCAAACGGAGATGGATTCGGCGGAACACGTACACGTGGCGTGCTGATGGAAGCGGACTAAAAGTGGCCAGTGACTAGTGATTAGTGGCTAGTCACTGGGCCCAAAGTTTTGAAATAAATGGCGGCGGCCTTTGCTTCGATACCGCTTGCCGAATTTAGATCGCTGGCCACTAGCCACTGATCACTAATTACGGAGCCGCTGGCGGCAGCGATAAGGCCGCAGGAAGTGGAGGAAATCTTGTTCCGTTCGAGCCCATTTGACCTGGCAAATCCTATTGCAGATTTCGACGCGATTCGCATCAGCCTGGCCTCTCCGGAGAAAATCCGGAGCTGGTCGCATGGTGAGGTGACGAAGCCCGAAACTATTAACTATCGAACTTTTAAACCCGAACGCGATGGTCTGTTCTGCGCCCGCATCTTTGGGCCGGTCACCGACTGGGAGTGTCTCTGCGGCAAGTACAAGCGCATGAAGCACCGCGGCGTGATCTGCGACAAGTGCGGCGTAGAAGTCACGCTGTCTAAGGTCCGGCGCGAACGCCTGGGACACATTGAGCTGGCGTCGCCTTGCTCGCACGTGTGGTTCTTCAAAGGACTGCCCAGCCGCATCGGCCATCTGCTCGATATTTCTTTGCGCGATCTTGAGGCCATTCTTTACTTCGAAGCCTACGTCGTGGTCGAGCCCGGCGATGCTCCGGTAAAAGAGCGCGAAGTCATTAAAGACGAAGCCAAATTCCGCGAGCTCGATCAGCAGTATCGCCCCGCCGGCTTCAAGGCCATGATGGGCGCGGAAGCAATCAAAGAACTGCTGAAGCGCGTGGAAGTGGAAACGCTCGGAACTGAGCTGCGCGAGAAGATGCGGCATGAAACCTCGCTGCAGAAGAAGCTCAAATTTGCCAAGCGCCTGAAAGTTGTCGAGGCCTTCCGCAAGAGCGGGAACAAACCGCAGTGGATGATTCTCGACGTAATCCCGGTGATCCCGCCGGAGCTGCGGCCACTGGTTCCATTGGATGGCGGCCGCTTCGCGACCTCTGATTTGAACGATCTCTATCGTCGCGTGATCAACCGCAACAACCGTTTGAAGAAGTTGATGGACCTGCACGCTCCCGAAGTGATCGTGCGCAATGAAAAGCGCATGTTGCAGGAAGCGGTGGACGCACTGTTCGATAATGGCCGTCGTGGCCGCGTGCTGCGTGGCGCAAATAACCGTCCGTTGAAGTCGCTGTCGGACACGCTGAAAGGCAAGCAGGGACGTTTCCGCCAGAACCTGTTGGGCAAGCGCGTGGACTACTCCGGACGTTCCGTCATCGTGGTCGGACCCGAACTCAAGCTGCACCAGTGCGGATTGCCGAAGAAGATGGCACTCGAACTGTTCAAGCCATTCATCTATCACCGGCTGGAGCAGACGGGTCACTGCACGACCATCAAGCAGGCCAAGGAGATGGTTGAGCAGCAGGAATCGATTGTGTGGGACATCCTGGAAGAGGTCATTAAAGACCATCCGGTTCTCTTGAACCGCGCTCCCACCCTTCACCGTCTGGGCATTCAGGCGTTCGAGCCGGTGCTGGTGGAAGGCAAAGCTATCAAGATCCACCCGCTGGTTTGCACGGCGTTCAACGCTGACTTCGACGGCGACCAGATGGCGGTGCACATTCCACTGTCTCCGGAAGCACAGGTTGAGGCCAGCGTGCTGATGCTGTCATCGCACAACATTCTGTCGCCGGCATCGGGCCAGCCTATCACCGTTCCTACTCAGGATATGGTCCTCGGTCTCTACTACCTGACCAAAGGCAAGCCTGGAGCCAAAGGCGAAGGCCGTGCGTTTGCGAACATCGACGAAGTGCTGCTCGCGCTGCATGCGGGGGAAGTTGAAACCTTGTCGCCGATTCGCTTGCGTTACACCGGCGAAGTGATCGACCTGACCACTGCGTACGACGATCAGGACATCGTTCACACCGACGCGGTGCCCTACGATCGTGCGTTCTTGAACACGACTGTGGGCCGCGCGATCTTGAACGATCACCTTCCGGCTGGCATGCCTTACGTCAACGGCTTGCTTAAAAAGAAGGGTATCGGGCAGCTGGTCAGCTTCTGCTACCTGAAATACGGTCTGGAACTGACGGTGAAGATGCTCGACGAAGTCAAGCAACTCGGCTTCAGCTACGCGACCCGCGCCGGCTTGTCCATCGGAATTGACGACCTCGTCATTCCCGACAACAAAAAGACGCTGGTGCGTGATGCTGAAAAGCAGGTGGTCAATGTTCAGCAGCAGTACCTGGACGGCGCCATCACTGACGGCGAGCGCAAGAACAAGGTCATCGAAATCTGGTCGGGGATCACGGAAAAAGTTTCCGACGAGATGTTCGGCGAGATGCAGAAGAAGGACAAAGAAGGTGACATCAACCCGATTTACATCATGGCTGATTCCGGCGCTCGAGGATCGAAACAGCAGATCCGCCAGCTTTCCGGAATGCGCGGCCTGATGGCAAAACCGTCGGGCGAAATCATCGAGACCCCGATCACCGCCAACTTCCGCGAGGGATTGACGGTGTTGCAGTACTTCATCTCGACCCACGGCGCGCGTAAAGGACTGGCCGATACCGCGCTCAAGACTGCCGACTCCGGATACCTGACACGCCGGCTGGTTGACGTTGCTCAGGACGTGATCATCAGCGAATACGATTGCGGCACCGTGGATGGAATTTACGTGGCCGGAATCGTCGAAGCCGGAGAAATCATTGAGCCTTTGCGCGATCGCATTGTGGGCCGCGTTTCGCTCGAGAAGATCAAGGACTACGACGGCAACGTAATTGTCGATATCAACCAGGAAATCACTGAAGACCTGGCGGGTGCGATTCAAGCGGCGGGTATCGAGCGGGTGAAAATCCGTTCTGTTCTCACCTGCGAGTCGAGGCGCGGTGTCTGCGTCATGTGCTACGGCAGAAACCTGGCGTCTGGACGACTGGTGGAACTGGGCGAAGCGACGGGCGTTATTGCCGCGCAGTCGATCGGCGAACCCGGCACTCAGCTCACCATGCGTACCTTCCACATCGGTGGTACGGCGTCGCGAGTTTCGGAGCAGTCGCGGCTGGAAGCTAAGACGACCGGAACCGTCAAATTTATCGGCTTGCAGACGGTGAAGTCCAAGGTCGGCGATCTGGTGGTGATGAACCGTCAGGGTTCGATTGCGGTGCTTGACGAAAAGGGCCGCGAGCGCGAACGTTACTCGGTCATTTACGGAGCCAAGGTGAAGGTCAACGAAGGCGATCATGTTCAGCTCGGCCACATCATGGTCGAGTGGGACCCGTACACCTTCGCCATCGTCACCGAGATCGGCGGCACGGTGCAGTTCAAGGACCTGCAGGAAGGGGTCACGCTGCACGAGGAGGTCGACGAAGTTACCGGCCTGTCGCGTCACGTGGTCGGGGATTCGCCAGACGAGAAGCGGCAGCCGGCGATTGTGGTGAAAGGCAAGAGCAGCAAGCGCTATCTCATGCCTTCACGCTCGCACTTGATGGTGCAAGAAGGCGACACGGTTTATCCGGGCGATATTCTCGCCAAGATTCCCCGTGAAACCACTCGCACCAAGGACATCACCGGTGGTCTGCCACGCGTAGTTGAGTTGTTCGAGGCCCGCAAGCCGCACGAGACTGCGGTCATCAGCGAAATCGATGGCACGGTCAAGTTCGGCGAGGTGTCAAAAGGACAGCGCAAACTTTACGTGGTGGCTGACAACGGCACGGAAAAGGAATACTCAGTGCCGCGTGGCGTCCACATCAATGTGCAGGAAGGCGAGCGCGTCAAAGCGGGCGAACCGCTTATGGACGGGCCGCTCAACCCTCACGATATTCTGGCCGTGCTTGGCGAAAAAGAACTGCAGTCCTACCTGGTGAACGAAATCCAGGAAGTTTACCGGCTGCAGGGCGTCAACATTTCAGACAAGCACATTGAAGTGATCGTCCGCCAGATGATGCGCTGGGTGAAGGTCGAGGACGTGGGCGATACCACGTTCCTGCTCGAGGAACAGGTGGACAAGTTCCGCTTCCGCGAGGAGAACGATCGCGTGATCCGCGAGGGCGGCAAGCCGGCAACCGGCAGGCCGTTGCTGCTCGGAATCACCAAGGCATCGCTGGCGACCGACTCATTCATTTCGGCGGCGTCGTTCCAGGAGACCACGCGAGTGCTCACCGAAGCCTCGATTCAGGGCAAGGTAGACCATTTGCGCGGGTTGAAGGAAAACGTCATCGTGGGACGCCTGATTCCTGCCGGAACCGGCATGGAATATTACCGCAACGTGCGCCTCTCGCCAGAAATGGAAGAGGCCGCAGCCAAAGTGCAAGAGGAAGTCTCGCAGGCGTACGAAGAGGCCGAGCGCGCTCTCGAACTCATGCGTACCGAAGGCGAGACCGAGGAACTCACAGCGGAGTAATCTTAAGCAACGAGGGGGCGGAGCGATCCGCCCCTTTTGTTTTACCTCCGCCACACAGAATCATCTGTTTAATCAATGCACGCTAGCCCACAACAATTGCCAGCTGAGGAACCTGGGTCCAGTCTTCGCTTGATTGTGAAGCCTCGCCGATCTACTCTGGCACGGTTGATCTTTCGTTTCTTTAATTTGCTGTGGAAGTCCATCTGGCGCGCGTTTCAGCATGACGCGTTCGCCATTGCCAAGGCGTCCGCCTATTCCTCGATTCTGACTTTTTTCCCCACGTTACTGGTGATCGGCTCGGTGTTGGGAAATGGCAGCCGGACCATGCGGCTGTATTCGCGCGAAATTTCGTACGCTCTACAAAGAATTTTGCCCGCCGGCTTCAGCACCGCGCAGTCCTATTTGCGCGGCAACGCCGGCCGCTCGGTGGGTCTGCTGGTGACAACTTCTCTGCTGACGCTATGGCTCGCTTCCGGCGTTATGATTTCTTGGATGGAGGGCTTCCGGCGGTGTTATGAGTTGCCGAAGGTCTGGGGCTTGGTCAAAGAACGGATGATTGCATTTTCCTTGGTAATTCTGGCAGGGATTCCCTTGGCATTCTCTACGATTCTGGTCGCCTTCGGCAGCGAAATCGAAACCACGGTCCTGCTTAATATCAATCACGAAATCGGCTACTACGTTCTGCTGATGTGGAAAATTGTTCGCTGGCTCATCGCCATCCTGACCAGCGTCGCGGTCATCGCGCTGATTTACCACAATGCCGTCCCCCGTACTCAACCGTGGCACAGCGTATTGCCCGGCGCCACCCTTGCCACCGTCCTGTGGTTCATCGTGACCATGATCTTCGGCTGGTACTTGCAGAATTACGCCGACTATAGCGTCATCTACGGATCGCTGGGCGTCGCCATTGCGCTGTTGGTATGGATGTACCTGATTTCGCTGGTCATCCTTATTGGCGCCGAGTTTAACGCGATGCTGTTTCCTAGGTCTACTCTGGGTAGCGAGTTGACGGCGGTAGGTGTGACGCCGTAACTCCGATTGCTCGAAACCCATTTACCTTTTGACCCGGTACAATGACCGCACCCACTTAGACCTTCATGAGCGATAAACTTTCCAGCGCACAATCTGCGTGCCCTCCTGATCCGCAGCAAAATCGCAGGGCGAAGATCATCTGCACCATTGGCCCGTCCTGCAGCACGGAAGCGGCATTGCGGCAACTGGTCCAGGTCGGCATGGACGTTGCCCGGCTGAATTTTTCCCATGGGTCGCATCAGGACCACGCGCGCCATATCGAGACGCTGCGCCGTGTTGCTGCCCAAGAAGACAAGACTATTTGCATTCTGCAGGATCTGCAGGGTCCGAAGATCCGCACTGGAATGCTCAAGGGCCACCAGCCGGTGACGCTGGAAACCGGAGGGCAGGTCACGATCACGACCCGCGACGTGGAAGGAACAGCCGAACTGATCTCGACCACGTTCAAAGGGCTGGCGGAAGAAGTGAAATCGGGGACATGCATTCTTCTTTCCGATGGAAGGATTGAGCTGCGCGTCACCAATGTCATTGGTGACGATATCGAATGTAAGGTGATTAATGGCGGAACGCTGGGAGAAAACCAGGGCATCAACCTTCCCGGAGCTGCGCTCTCCATTCCAGCGCTCACCGAGAAAGACCGCAAAGACCTCGAATTTGGCCTGGAACACGGGGTTGACGCGATTGCGCTATCATTCGTGCGCTCGGCGGCGGATGTTATGGAGGCCAAGCAGATCATCGCCGCACACAAAAAAGATGTGCCGGTCATCGCGAAGCTGGAAAAGCCGCAGGCGCTCGATCAGTTGGAAGCGATTTTGGAGGTCTGTGATGGAGTCATGGTGGCGCGCGGTGATTTAGGTGTCGAAATGCCGCCGGAAAAAGTTCCCGTGATCCAGAAGCACGTGATTCGACGCGCTACCGAGTGGCGCAAACCTGTGATCATTGCCACCCAGATGCTGGAATCGATGATTGAAAACCCGCGCCCCACGCGCGCCGAGGCCAGCGACGTGGCCAACGCGATTTTCGACGGTACCGACGCGGTAATGCTCTCCGCGGAAACTGCCAGCGGACGCTATCCCAAAGAAGCGGTTTGCATGATGGCGAAGATTGTGGTCGAAGCGGAAAACAACATGGCGGAGTTCATGCAGCCGCGCCGCAGGAAACACCGCCGGCTCTCGATTTCGGAGACGATTTGCGAATCGATCGCTCACGCCGCCGAAGACCTGCACGTTGCAGCTATCGCGGTCTTCACCGAAACCGGCAGCAGCGCCCGCATGGTGTCCAAGTTCAGGCCGAAATCAAAAATCTACGCCTTCAGCCACCTGGCGACGGTCTGCAATCGCATGAACCTTTTTTGGGGCGTACAGCCGGTGAGGCGTGAACATGCGATGAATGCCGAAGAAATGGTGGCCACGGCAGAGCAAGAGCTGGTACGCACAGGAAAGCTCAAAGCGGGAGATATTCTGGGTGTGGTAGCGGGAAGGCAGATGTCTGCGGGCTCGACGAATTTTATGAGACTGCACGTAGTGGAGGGAGGTAGTTGAAACACGGCTCTGTCCTCGCCACGGCTGAGCCCGAGTGAATGGCCATTTTTATAAATTCGCCGGCATCAGGGGTGCGACCGCCCATTCGCTCGTGGGACTGGATCCACCGTGTAAGGTAGCTCGATGAATCACGACGAAATGTTTTCTGAGAACTCGGTTGATCCGCCGGTTCGCGGATTTCTGCACCGCCCGGAATCTCCGTCAGGAGATGGGCTCATAATTACTCACGGCGCGGGTGGGAACGCGCAGATGCCGGTGCTGATCGCCCTTGCAGAAGCCTTTGCTGGCGCGGGATTCGTGGTGCTGCGCTGCGACTTGCCATTTCGTCAACAACGTTCCTTTGGGCCGCCGCGCCCCGGAGATGCGGCACGCGATCGGCTGGGGTTGAAGAATGCAGTCGTGGCTCTAAGAGGCTTGGGTGGGATGAAACGCTTGTTCATTGGCGGGCAAAGTTATGGCGGACGCCAGGCCAGCATGCTGCTCGCCGACGAGTCAGTCGCGGACGGTTTGCTGCTGCTGTCTTATCCGCTGCATGCGCCGAGCAAGCCCGACCAGCCGCGCACTCAGCACTTGCCGCAGATCAAAGTGCCGGTGATGTTTGTGCACGGCACGCGCGATCCGTTTGGGTCGATTGAGGAGATTGGATTCGCGCGGAAATTAATTCCCGCGAAGACGCTGCTGGTTCCGGTCGAAGGCGCGGGACACGATTTGGGATTTAAGGGAAAGTCGAAGCGAGAGGCGCTGCCGAGTCTGGTAGTTGGAGAGTTCAAACGGTTTTTTGGATAGTATGCGGCTGCACGTCTTTGCTGATGACGGACTCGTGCAACTCCTCGCGTCTTCTGAATTCGTTTGCGCCAGTCCGGTCCTTTACCATGTCATCCCGAACTGGTTCGCCGCAGGCGGACGGGAGAGGGACCTTACGATGCGACTGGATCAGCAAGGACGCCGAAGGGAAATGTGTTCATCGCCGCTTCGCGCAACCGATCTTCAATCATCCCGACCACGTCCACTCAGCTCGACGGGCATCCTAAGGCCCTCTCCTGCGCTCCTTGCTGATCGCATGTTCGGGATGACATCACCATATCTTCACAACGGTTTATAATGCAGCGTTTTGATCTTATACGCAGGAGCTAGACATGGCCCAGCCGACAATGGCGGCGGTTGCAGGACTGAAAGAAACCTACATCCAGCTGAAAACCCGCATGGATAAGGCGGTCGATGACTTTCGTAAGGCGCTGATTGGGACACGCACCGGCCGCGCGTCCGTGCATATGCTGGATAGCGTGACTGTAGACGCTTACGGTGCGCAGATGCCGCTGAACCAGGTTGCGACCGTCCACACGCCTGAGCCGCAATTGATCACGGTGCAGCCGTTCGATCCCTCGCAATTGGGCGCCATTGAAAAATCGATTCGCGGGGCTGAACTGGGATTGAATCCGATGAATGACGGCAAGATCATTCGGGTGCCAATTCCTCCGTTGACGGAAGAACGCCGCAAGGAGATGGTGAAGCACCTGCACAAGGTCCTCGAGGACCATCGCACCGCGGTGCGAAATATTCGCCGGGACGGAAATGACGCGATCAAGAAGGCCCTGAAAGATAAAAAGATCACCGAAGACGAAGAAAAGCGCTCGATGGATGAGATACAGAAGCTCACCGACGGCGAAATCAAAAAGATGGAAGACATGTGCAAGGCGAAAGAAAAAGAAGTGATGGAAATAAAGTAAACGTCTAGAGGAACCCTCATGCGTTTGTCGTTTTTTCTGATTATCTGCGGCCTCGGTGTGCTGGGTCTTGCGCTGGTTTCGACGAACGATCAACGAGGAACGACTAACGACGGCACGGAGAGCGCTATTAAAGAGACGAATGTGGCGGCATTCACCATCATCGGGATAGCGACCCGCACTGATAATGCAAAAGAGTCGACCGCCAACGGAATGATTCCCAAGCAGTGGCAGAAGTTTTTCAGCGAAGGAATACCGGCGAAAATTCCCAGCACCAGTGGCACGAATTTTTATGCTGTGTATTCCGATTACGCCAGCGATCACAATGGCGAGTACACGTATGTCGTCGGCCAAGCGGTAAAGGACGGAACTGCTGCGCCAAGCGGCATGGTTGCGAGTCGAGTTCCTGCAGGACAATATGCGGTGTTCACCACTGAAATCGGCCCTTTCTCGAAAGTCATTCCCGATGCGTGGCAACGTATTTTCGAGCTTGAGGCAGAGGGTAAGCTCAAGCGGGCATACAAGACAGACTTCGAGATTTACGATCAGCGTGCGCAGAATCCCCAGAATGGGCAGATCGATATTTACATCGGACTGAAATAGTTCTCATTGGCGCCCGTCGCTCCACTTCTTCATTTACGGCTGCTCTATAATTCTTCAGATATATGGCTACATCCGTACAAAGCTCGGCCCCCGCACGGGCCAAATATGAGCCAGTCATTGGATTGGAAGTACACGTCCAGCTGCTGACCGCGAGCAAGATTTTCTGCTCCTGCTCGACGCGCTTCGGCGATCCGCCGAATACAAACGTGTGCCCGGTATGCCTGGGCCTTCCGGGAGCGTTGCCGGTTCTCAATCGCAAAGCAGTTGAGTTCGCGACCCTGGCCGCAATGGCCCTGAACTGCGAGATTCGTGAGACTTCGATCTTCGCGCGGAAAAATTATTTTTATCCCGACCTGCCCAAGGGATATCAGATTTCGCAATATGACAAGCCGCTGGCCGAGCATGGGTTTATTGAGATTGACACTGGTGGCGGACGGGCGGGAGCGCCCGTCGCTGCACAAACCAAGCGGATTGGCATCACGCGAGTTCACCTCGAGGAAGACGCCGGAAAGAGTCTGCACGATGGATTTGTCGGAGCTGGCGAAACTACCGCTATCGATCTGAACCGCAGCGGGGTGCCGCTGATTGAGATCGTCAGCGAACCCGACATCGCAACTCCCGACGAGGCCTACGAATATCTCACGCGATTGAAGGAGATCATCCTTTATACCGGCGTCAGCGACGTCAATATGGAAGAAGGATCGCTGCGCTGTGATGCCAACGTAAGCGTGCGTTTGCGTGGCGAAGAGAAATTTGGGACAAAGACGGAAGTGAAGAATGTGAATTCTTTCCGCTTTATCCGTGAGGCCTTGGAATACGAAATCGAGCGGCAGATCGAAGTTATCGAAGGTGGCGGAAAAATCACGCAGGAAACGAGGCTCTACAATTCCGTCGAAAGGAAGACCTACGGAATGCGCTCAAAGGAACAGGCGCACGATTATCGTTATTTTCCCGAGCCCGATCTGCTTCCGTTAGTTGTCGACGAAAAGTGGCGCGCGGAAATTCGCAAGACATTGCCCGAGCTTCCCGAGGCCCGCCGCAAGCGCATGATCGCGGATTACGGGATCACCGCGCAAGACGCGCATACCCTGACTCTAACCAAGTCCCTAGCCGACCAGTTCGAGTCGGCGGCGAAAGCGGCGAAAAACCCCAAGCGCGTGGCGAATTTGGTGCAGAGCGAACTGATGGGAAGGCTGAAGGCGAAGGGACTAGAAATTCAGCAGTCGCCTATAACCATGAAAGGCGTTGCGATGGCCGCGGACTTGGTCGAGAGCGGGACCATCTCCGGGAAAATGCTTAAAGATCTTTTCGATCTGTGTTTCGAACGGGGCAAAGATTTCTCCGAAGTGTACGAACAAGAAGGCCGTCCCGCGCAGTCTCGCGACACATCGGCAATTGAGAAGATCCTCGATGAAGTGATAGCGGCGAACCCCAAGCAGGTTGAGCAGTACCGTGCCGGGAAGAAAACTGTCTCGCAGTTTTTTGTCGGCCAGGTGATGAAACTGTCGAAAGGGCAAGCCAATCCTCAGCTGGTAAACGAGCTGGTGGCAAAGAAGCTGGATTAAGCCGACCGAAAAAGCAAAAGCTTTAACCACAGAGGCCACAGAGTTTCACAGAGGGAAAGCCACAGAGGTCGCCGTCGGTGATTAACCCTCTGTGTCTTCTCCTCTGTGAAACTCTGTGCTCTCGTGGTTAGGTTTTTTGCCTGGCTCGCGAATGGCGATGGTTCCTCATTCGTTCAGCAGCTTCCGTCACCTCTGCTAAACGTCAATTCTCAGTCACCATGATGTTCTCCCCAGAATCGTGCGAGGGAAGCCATGCAAATTACAGGTCGCCGTATTTTCAGCGCGGTTATGTTGCTGGGGTGCCTAGTTACGCTTTACCAGCTCTTCAGCAAGCCGCAACCAGTTGCCGAGCCGCAGAGTCAAGATGCGGAGAAGGCAAATGCCTCGTCTTTTGATCAGAAGATTGAGCGGCTGGAAACACCACGAAGTTCCGGTGACGCTCCTGCCGAAGTGCGCTTCAGCTCTGACGAAGTGAGCGCGGAGATCGCGCAATCTACCAGTTCGCCCACCGCCAGTGCGCATCTGGCAGCCACTACGGACCCTGCAAAACCGGTCACTACGGCGCCTTCGTCTCCGGATGCGGCCATCGGCCAAGGCCAGGTGCAAGTGAAGGGATACGAGGTGAAGCTGGAAGGAGATGTTGCCCGCGGCCAGTTCGTGACCGCGATCGCGGGAAAAGATGTTTACGTCACACTAGCGGGCCATCTCGGATCACAAGACGGCTACGTGACTTTCGATCCCACGGAATTCAAAGTCGGCGATCTCAATATTCCAGTTTTGCTGGTGAATTCTGCGTTGCAGAAAAAGCTGGTGGAACAGCGCGAACAGTTGAAGTTGCCGCAAGGCATCGCCAGCCTGCGAGTGGAAAATAGTGAGTTGGTGATCACACAGAAGTGATGGAGCGACCCGACGTGGCTTACGGGCGTCGCCGATAGTACACGGCAAACTCAAACCCGGGATTCGGCGGGAACATCTCAGCAATCTTGCGCAAGCGCTCGGCCATGGCAGCCGGAGCTAACAGCGGATAATCCCGCTCTCGCAAATCGTGATAATCGACGTCAAGCGACAGAGAAAGAAGATAGATCGAAATAGCGTCAGAAAACGCGGCCGCGAAATATTCATTCTTGTGCCTTTCGGCGTCAATGGTATGGGCACTGGCGAGTTTCCGCGATTCCCATGCGTCCAGCGAAGTTTCACCGCGAACGCTTGCTTCTGATTGCTTCCAGACCAGATCACTGAATTCGCGCGAGACTCCGGCCTGCTCAACGAAGGCGTGTCCTACGTTGATGTAAAACTCAAACGCAATGGAAAATTTGTCGTCCATCAGGCGCGTAGAGATGAACACGCACTGTGAGTTGCCCAGCTCCAGATTGCGGTGGCAGACGGCGCTGTCGCTGAGCGCAACGTCGTAACGGTCGGCGATCACCGTTTGATCGCCTTGATTAACGGTAAGCGGAACAAAGTAATAGGCCTTGCGCTGCAATGCTCCAGCGATGGATTTAGGAACAGCCGACACCATGCGCTCGAGGTCAGTACCCGAAATGCTCATCTCTCCCGACACGGCGTAGCAGATTCCGTTGGGGGCCTGCGAAACCGGGGTCTCCCGGACCACTTCGGACGGCGGGCGCGTGATGGCTTGTGCAGCCTGGGACATTTTCAGCTATTCTAGCGCACAAGTGCAGCACTGTTTGGTTTTACGTTCAAAGCAGAGACCTCGTCCGACGCAGAGTTGCAACATCATGCATCTGCTGAAAGCACGTCGCAAGATTGTTGGGGGTATGCGCCCGGCATTGCTTCTGCCGATAGTTGTAAGCGTGCTGCTCGGCCAAGGGGCGCCAAGCAATCTCCCGCGAGTTTACCTGAGCGGATCGACGGGCTTGATTTACTCCAACAACTCAAGCGACGCCTGGAACAGAATCTTCTACTTCCTCTTGTCGCGCAAACTCCAGGTGAGATTGTCGTCCGACTTTCCGGAAGGAGCGCCTTTTGTAAACAGCCTTGGGGATCACAGCATCAGCACGCGAACTTTTGAACGGAACGAAATCGGCGATCGGGCCATCGATCCAATGTATCCCACGTTTTTTGTAGGTTTTGGAAGCATGCTGGTGTTGTCGGATTCAGCATATCCGGAATTCACGGCCGCATTACACGATGCTTTGAATGAAAATGTTCAACGATCCGCCATCGCCCGAGCTCTGATGCAGAGCGACCTCTGGGGCGCGTACGACGCGCTTTTCTCAGCATTTTTGCCTGACGATGAGCGAAAGCTTGGGGAAAGAAGAAGGGCAGCTTTGGATCTGATCGCCCGCTTGATCAGGAAAGTTGCGCTGACCCAAGATGAGATCAGTACCCTGCCCGACAATTCTTCGTCGATGGTTCGGCGCTACTCGTTTCCGGATGTATTTGCGAAGAATAGCGGATGGATTGAGATTGCGTGGTTTCTGCCACGCACGCACGATCATGCCGCCGGGTACCGTCGCGTTAGCCGCGTTTTCCTGAAGCCGAGTCACGCCCCGCGTGATATTAGTAAATTTCTCGACGCTCAGGCCAACACTCCCGATGATCCTTCTGGGTTAGACGGAGTGGCATTGTTAACGCAACTGCTCTTGATCGACTCGCGCGGAGAATTGAAGCCCACAACACTGACGAGCGAAGTGCAGGTTAGGCTATTTGTCCGAACCAACGCTGCCAGGCCCAAGACAACGATGCGAGTCTGCGAAATGAGCCGGAAGCTGTTTCTGCAGAGTCCGGACTCAGGTGGCTTGCTATTGGAAGAAGAGAGTACCCCGGCGTATTTGAGCAACGGCGGAAATTATGGGTTTGCCGAGGGCCAGTTGACGCCGGGGGCCTCTGCGATGAGTGAACCGGTCCAGGTCAAGCTGCGAACCAGATGTGCCGTCTGCCATGGGGAGAACCTGGCTCAAATAATGACCTTCTCGATTGCCCGACCGCCAAAAGCGCAAGCGCCGCCCATCAGACAACTGAATCCTGCGGCGGCAGAGGTCGCGGACATCGACATGGCTAACAAGCGAAAGAGCCATGCTTTTCAGGCTCTGCACGAATACTTCAAGCCGGCCCGTCAATAGTCCTTCCGGTTGGGCCGAATTGCCAGGCTGGTGTAGTTTAGATGTTATGGCGCATTTGCAAGTGGCGGTTCGCGAGCCACGCTGGTATCTGATCCCGGTCCGGGTGTTGCTGGTGACCTTTGTTGTCACTTTGCTCTCCTTCGCGGTCAGTTTGCTGCTCGGGATATGCGCTGTAGTATTAGCTGCGAAATTGCGCAACATCCATCCAGACCTCAGGATCGCGTACCGTTTCATTGCTGCCCCCGCCGCAGGCGTGGTTGCGGCCATCGTGTTGATTTCAGCGAGCTTTATGGAAGTACGGCATTACCGCCGGGCGAAGGTCTTACGGCGCATCGAGCATCAAGTGGGTTCCTCGAGCTGATTTTATGAAACCGCGCATTGCCATTCCGCTTCCCCATGGCGGCGATTCCGAGTACGCTCAACGGGCTATCCCACAGTATGAGCGCGCCGTTGAGCTTTCTGGCGCTGAGCCGGTGCGAATTCCGCTGGACCGAACACCAGCTGAAGTAATGAAACTCATTGAACGTTGTGACGCGGTGTTATTGCCGGGAAGCAAGGCCGATGTCGATCCCGCGAAGTTCGATGCAGAGCGGCATCCGCTGACCGAAGCCGCCGATCCCAAACGTGACACGGTCGACGAACTGTTGTTGCAGGATGCTTACAACATGCACAAGCCCGTGCTGGGGATTTGCTATGGCTTGCAGATATTGAACGTTTATCGTTCCGGGACGCTGCTGCAGCACATTGAGTCCGCGGTGAATCATGAGGCTGGCAGAGAAGTGCCCGTGGCACACGAGGTTGAAATTGAGGAAGGATCAAGGCTGGGGGACATTCTCAGCCAACGTGCAGACCTAGTGTGGGGACAGCCGCCCTCGGCTGTCCCACGGGACGGCGTTCGGGAAGGTTTTGCCGATACTACTTCAGGCAAGCGTCGAGCATCGCTCGACCGGACGGCCGAGGGCGGCAGTCCCCACATAGACAGCGCTCGCGGCAGCGATTTTTTAAACATTCCCGTTAATTCCAGCCATCATCAATCGGCGGATCTTATCGGTGACGGATTAAAGATCGTGGCGCGGTGCCCGAAGGATGGAGTCATAGAGGCCCTCGAAGGAACATCGCCGGACCATTTCGTATTGGCGGTGCAATGGCATCCGGAAAGATCGTTCGATGATGACGAGCACTCGAAGGCAATTTTCAGAGCGCTGGTCGAAGCGGCAAAGAAGAAACACGAAGAGTGGGCGGGAGAGTTCGAGGGACAATCAAACGCGGGCGAAGGCCCCGTTCGACTCCGCTCAGGGCAGGTCCGCGCCACCCGATCAAATCGTTAGCACTACCTTCCCAAAATTCTTACGCTCCAGCAGTAGCCGATACGCATCTCCTGCTTTTTCCATCGGAAACATTGCCCCAATCACTGGGCGAAGATGTCCTTGTGCCGCCCAGACGGAAAGCTGTTGCCAGGCCTGTCGCATGAGCTCTGGCTTCTGGGACAGGTACGTTAGCCACAAGCCGTGAACGCTCGCGCCTTTGGCGTAAAGCACTCCGGGATCCAGTTGGGCGCGTTGCCCGGTAGCGGTGCCGTACACGATGAGGCGTCCGAAATCTCGTAAGCACCGCGCACTTTTCAAAACGTGCTCGCCACCCAGCATTTCGAAAACTACATCGACGCCCTCGCCCTTTGTCAGCTGTTTAATGCCTTCTTCGTAGTCTTGCTTCTTATAGTTAATTCCGTGCTGCAGGCCGAGTTCTTTTACGCGCGTTAATTTTTCGTCTGAAGAAGACGTGCCATACATTTCGACCCCCAGCAGTTTGCCGATTTGCACGGCCGCAGTCCCGACACCCCCAGCCACAGCGTGAATAAGCACACGAGAGCCTTTGGGATTGTCGATCAATCCGGCTTTCCAATACGCAAAATATGCGGTGAAGAAATTAACCGGAAACGCCGCGCCTTCGGGCGCGCTCCATCCCATGGGCACAGGCCAGAGCAAAGCCGTGCGCGCCGCAACCAACTCCGCGAAAGCTCCCCATTGCGTGTACCCCATCACTCGTTCGCCGTTGCTGGCCCGAGTTCCCGAGAACTCACGTCCGGCCACCAATGGGGGCTTCGGGGTGCCGGGATATCCGCCCATTGCAGTCATATTGTCTGCAAAATTGATGCCACCAGCTTCAACCCGAACCAGTTCTTCACCTGTGCCTAGAGTCGGATCAGGAACGCCACGGACCTCCAGGACCTCCGGTCCACCCTGACGAGTGATGACGACTGCTTTCATAACTAAAGTGTAACAATCTGGTTGAGCGGCGGTGTAGGTTGAGCGCGCGTAAAGCATGTTTATTTCTGCGCGGTGAGGTATATACTTTCCGCGTTAAATGTTTGCCCTGAAAATTGGGCATGGGGCTGACTCTCATTTTTATAAGGGCCCCGATAGAAAACGCCGGCGGTTTGGAAATTAGTGTCATATCGCCGGCGAGGGACAACTGCGTCGGCTGCGGCTGTCTCGGGGGAGGAAGTGCCGTGGACCTAATTCTTGTACGTTTCATTTTTGTTGTTTTTGTTTCTTTTACCTGCTATCTGATCCATCCATTCGGGCTAAACCCCAGGCTGGACGCAGTCGTAGGCGCTCTCCTAGGCGCAGCTATTATCGTCTTCGAGTGGCGTCTTTTGCGGGTAAGCCTCAAACGCTTGATCGGTGCAGCGATTGGAAGCATACTCGGAATCTTCGGTGCCTACCTGTTTGCGCTGGTGATCCGCAACAGCCTGGCGGAAAGTTCTCTGCGCAGCTTTCTGCAAATCATGGTCATGCTGCTGATGGCATACGTGGGTCTGATCGTGGGCGCGAATAAAGGTGACCTGCTCAACCTGGCGGCGTTGGGCGGGATCTTCGGCGGGGAAAAGCAGCTTAAGAAAAGCTACAAGATTCTCGATACCAGTGTGATCATCGACGGCCGCATTGCCGACATCGCAGAAACTGGCTTCCTCGATGGAACGGTAGTCACGCCGCAGTTTGTTTTACGCGAACTGCAGTTGGTCGCCGATTCCGGCGACTCGCTGAAGCGCAACCGTGGCCGGCGAGGTTTGGACATTCTACAGCGTTTGCAAAAGGTGCCGTCCCTGCAAATTCAGATTGTCGAGGACGATTTTCCCGGCGTGCGCGAAGTTGACCTTAAACTGATTGAGCTGGCCAAAGTTTACGAAGGCAAAATCATCACTAACGATTTCAATCTCAACAAGATTGCGCAGTTGCAGGGGGTTGAGGTCCTGAACATCAACGAACTGGCGAACGCGCTGAAGCCAATTGTTCTTCCTGGCGAGACCATGCGGGTGTTCATCCTGAAAGAAGGAAAGGAATACAACCAGGGGGTTGCCTACCTAGACGACGGAACTATGGTTGTGGTGGATAATGCGCGCAAGATGATCGGAAAGACGATTGACGTATCGGTGACTTCCGTGTTGCAGACCACGGCGGGGAAGATGATCTTCGGCAAATGGGACGAACGTTCCGCCCCTAGAGCTGATTCGAGAAATGCGATGGGCGCCGCGACTTCACTGGCGGATTCAAAGAAGGTCGTAATTGCCGAGCAGCCCAGCGAGTGAGAAATTAAAGCTGTGGGCCGACGGAACTTACTGAGATAGTTTCGCCCTCCAGCGTGCCGGTGACCGTGGCGCGAGTTCCCAGAAGTTCATTTAGCGATTCTTCATTGCCGCTCAAAGTGTAGCGGCGCTGCCCGTTGACCAAAACATAGGTCGCGCCGTTCCGAATGCAAGCCCGAGCGCAGTCCTCGGGAGTCATTTTGGAATGCCGTTGGTGCCGCGCTCCACAGTGCGAGTCGGTGATCAAGCCGCTGTAGCTGGAGAGATCCGAGTGCTGCGGACCAGCAGGCGCCTGGTCTTGCAGATCAGAATGCTGCGGGGTTACCGCGTTGTTCTGCAATTCCGCGACATTCTGCGGCACTGCAGCATCTTCCTGAAGTTCTTCCGCGCTGGCGCTCTGATGACTGGCCAGCGCAACTGATCCGCCGGCAACAATGATTGCAAAAACCAGAGCGGCGCCGATCGCGGTCATCAGACAAAAGCTAATCAGAGAAATCCAGGAACGATTGTGCTTCACTATGCCTCCAAGCTCGGCTTAATTAAGATCAGTTTCAGCACATTTTGGTTGCCAAATGGGCTACTCCGGTTGCACGTTGGGATTTGAACTGTCATTGCGCCAACTCGTATACTGTTCGCCCGCATGAAGATAGTAGTAATTATTCCAGCTGCCGGGTTGGGCACGCGCATGGCCTCACCGCCATCGGCGAAAGCTGGCAAACCCGCTGCCAGTAAGCAGTTTGTAGACCTGCAGGGCACGCCGGTATTGATTCACACCCTGAGGAAATTCGCCGCTAATGCGGAAGTTACCGAAATATTTGTAGCGCTTCGCCAGACTGAAATTAATTCTTTTCGCCAGCGTTTGGAGCGGGAAGCACCTGAGATTCTCCGCAAGAAGACTGTATTACTAGAGGGTGGAGAGCACCGCCAGCAGTCGGTCTCGAACGCGCTGGCGGCAGTGGTGGCGTCGGGAAACGACGTTGTGCTGGTACACGATGCGGTGCGACCGTTTGTGACTGACGAAATTATTCATGACGTGATCTCTGCAGCCGCAAAATACGGTGCGGCAATCGCTGGAGTGCCTGCGGTTGACACCGTCAAACAAGTCGAACGCACAGCCGAAGGCGCAACCATCAAAGCAACCATCCCGCGCGAAAAAATTGTGATGGCACAAACCCCGCAAGGTTTTCGCTACGATGTGCTGAAGAAGGCTTTCGACGAAGCTGCTGCCGATGGAATGATCGGTACCGATGAAGCTTCGCTGGTTGAGCGATCAGGCCATCCAGTCGCCGTCGTGATGGGGTCGCCGCGCAATATCAAGATCACTACGCCGGCAGATTTGGAGTTGGCTGAGTTTTTCCTGAAACGGTAAAGCTGGCCACGGATTTGCACGGATTCTCGCGGATAAATTCCAGTGAGGCTGTAGACTTCTCAAATGCATGCAGCGCAGCCCGAGCTCAAATACGGGGAAGTTACCGGCAAAATCATTGGCCTTTTTTACGAAGTCTACAACGAACTCGGCTACGGATTCCTGGAGTCGGTTTACGAAGAATCGCTGGTCATCGCATTACGTCAGGCGGGACTCATTGTGAATCGACAAGTGCCTGTCCCGGTTTGGTTTCGTAATCAAAAGGTTGGCGACTTCAGACCGGATATTACCGTGGAAGAGTGTGTGCTCCTGGAGTTGAAGTGCGCCAAAAATCTGGATCCGGCACATGAGGCGCAGATTCTGCACTACCCTAAGTCCACTGATATTGAAGTTGGCATATTACTTAATTTCGGCTTGAAACCTCAATTCCGCAGACTGCTCTTTGACAACGAAAGAAAAAGAACCCGCGAGAATCCGTGCAAATTCGTGGCCAGGGTTTCAGCATGAGAATTGGCTACGGTTGGGACTCACATGAATTCAAGCGTGGCATTCCGCTCAAAATCGGCGGAGTGGAAATTGCCCATGACAAGGGTTTGGGCGGCCACTCCGATGGCGACGTTTTGCTGCATGCGATAACGGATGCACTGCTAGGAGCAGTCGCTGCTCCAGACATCGGTACGCTGTTTTCTCCCTCCGATTCGCGCTGGAAGGGCGCAGACTCGGCTGTCTTTCTTGCAGAAGCGCTGAGACGTGTGAAGTCAGCGGGCTACAAAATTGTTAACGTCGATTCCACGTTAGTACTCGCCGCGCCGAAGATCGGGCCGCATGCCGCCGCAATTCGCGAATCAGTTTCCCATCTGACCGCCGTTCCGCCCGATTGCATTGGAATCAAAGCTAAAACTCCGGAAGGCATGGGCACAGACAATGCGGCGATCGCGCATGTAGTTGTCTTGCTGGAGATGGTCTCGTCCCCAAAAACACGGAAGTCGAACAAGAAGCAGCGCAGCTGATTGTCAATTTGTTGTCACCTGGAATGCCCGCTGCTAACCAGTCGAGAGATAAACCGTCCAAGCAACCAACGAACGGAACCTCGATGCGATTGATTGCGTATTGAGGTCAGGACGGAGCGGAAGTCCGTCGCCAAAGTGAAACAAATTTAACGGGCCAGGGGACTGCCTCGCACGGTTTGGCGGCCAGCGGAGAACAATCCCCTGCAGCAAGCGAGCACGCTTTCGCGCGCCAAGTTGCTTACCCGAGCCTGCATTGTAGGGCTTCCGGGATAAAAAACAAGCCCGACCTTAACTGCGACCGCCTTAACCGTTTTCCGGCGTTCCGGAACAGAGGAGGACTGGTGAAATCACATCTCGGTTTAAGTTTGAAGAGTATTTTTCTGGCGGTGACGGTACTGGCTGCCGGAAGTGCATTGGCTGCGAACAAGGGTTCGTTGGAGCTGCGACATCCCACAACCGTCGCCGGAAAGCAATTGGCCATGGGCAGCTATACGCTGCAGTGGGAGGGCAGCGGCGATCAGGTCGATTTGAAAATCTATCAAGGCAAGAACGTCGTGGCTTCTACGCCCGCGCGGGTATTGAAGGTAGATCATCCCAGCGGGACCAATAGCGCAGTCGTGTCCGCAAATGCCGACAAAACCTACACTTTGTCGGAGATTCGTTTTGCCGGCAAGAAGTTTGCATTGGGCATCGGGAACGATGCTAGCGGCGCCGGTGCGAGTGGCGGATCCGGAAATTAGTTCGTAGTCAGGTCTTCGGGCGCGGGCCGAGGGCAGGCTGTTACTCCTGTTAAAATAGCAGAGCAATGGTCCTGCCTTTCGTCCGTGATTTATTTGCGGACGTCGAAAAGCTTCCCGCGTTCACGCGTGTTGTCTCCCACCTTCGAGCAAACACGGGACGGATTCGTGTATCCGGGCCCAACCCGCCAACCAAAGCTCTATTGGTTTCGGAGCTGCAGAGAGTTCTGGATCGCCCTCTTATTCTTGTCACCCGTAATAACGAGGCGGCAGACGAGCTCCTGCCGGTTATTCAGGCCTTTTCAGAACTCGTTGGCGGAGCGCCGGCCGACGCAATCGTCTCCCTGCTCAGCCGCGACGTGCTTCCATTTCAGAATCTTTCGCCGCATCCGGAGATCCAGGAGCAGCGGGCCATCGCATTGTGGAAGATCTCGACCGGCGCGGCGGCTATCGTTATCGCGCCAGTTGCCGCAACAGTTTTAAGACTTCGATTGCCGGAATATTATGCGGATCTCGCGCGCACTCTACGGCGTGGCGAAAGCTTCGATATCAACCGCTTGATCGAGCACTTGAATTCTGTGGGTTACAACTCCACGGACGTGGTAGAAATGCCGGGAGAATATGCCTTGCGCGGTGGAATCCTGGATGTGTATTCGCCTGACGCAGACCGTCCGGTGCGCGTGGAATTCTTTGGCGATGAGGTGGAATCGATCCGCAAATTCGATCCGGGGACGCAGAGATCCTCTTCGCCGGCTGACGAAGCGGTCCTGCTGCCGCTCTCCGAAACGCCAGTAACTGAGCAATTGCTGGGCGCGATTCATGCACGTCTTTCAGGGAAGCGCATCAGCGGATCCACAGAAATCATTGAGCAGTCCGTGCGAGCTGGCGGAGTCACCATATTTCCTGGCTGGGAGTTCTACGCGCCGGTCGCCGGATCTGCGGGGACAATTTTCGATCTGCTGCCCAATGCGGCGGTCATCGCGGACGAGCCTGAGTTGCTAAGCAGCGAACTGGAGCAGTTCTGGGAAAGAGTTTCCGAAGCGCACGAGCGCAGTGGAGTCGGGAACCTGGTGCGGCCATCAGATCTTTATGTTTCGCCTGAAGAGTGGCCGAACAAACTGCGAGCTATTCCCGGCGTCGATCTGGAACATCTCGGCGTGACGCGCGGTGACGATCTTGAAACCGTGGAGATTCATTCGCAGCCCAGCCCCCGCTTCCACGGCTCGATTCCGATGATGTTGGAAGAAGTAAAGAAGCATCTGTCTGCAAACCGCCGCGTGCTGGTGGCTGCGCCGAACACCGGCGAGCTGGAGCGGCTGGCGGATTTTCTCACCGAGTATGCGGTTTCATTCCGCTTGGGCAGCCGCACCCGCGGAGGCGAAAGTTATGCCGATGAGACCGCCTACTTCGCGGGCGAAGTGCTCACCACGACTTTGGTGAAAGCGTATATCCCGGACGGAATGATTCTGCCTGATGCCGGGCTAACGGTTTTCGGTACGCGAGATTTATTTGACGAATCGGAATCGGTGGTCTCACGGCCACAACGGCAGAAGTCGAAGACGTCGGCGTTTCTTTCTGATTTTCGCGACTTGCAGGTTGGCGACTACGTCGTTCACGTGGAGCACGGCATCGGGCAATATCAGGGACTGAAGGAAATCAATCAAGGTGATGGCAATACCGAGTTCATGGTGCTCGAATACGCGGATGCCGCCAAACTTTACGTTCCACTGACTCGTCTCGATCTGGTGCAGAAATATCGTTCGCAGGAAGGCGCAAAGCCGGCGCTGAATCATCTGGGCACCGCTGCTTGGGCGAAGACGAAAGCTCGTGTCCGAAAAGCCATGAAGGACATGACCGAGGAGCTGCTGAAGCTCTACGCCCAACGCAAGACCGCGCAGGGTCATAGCTTCCCGGCAGACAACGAATGGATGCGGGAGTTCGAAGATGCGTTTGAATATAGCGAAACCGAAGACCAGGATTTAGCGATTAACGACGTAAAGCGCGACATGGAATCGCAGCTGCCGATGGACCGGCTACTATGCGGAGATGTCGGCTATGGCAAGACCGAAATCGCCATGCGCGCGGCTTTCAAGGCGATCAGCGACAACAAACAGGTGGCGGTGCTGGCGCCCACGACAGTGTTGGCATTTCAGCATTTTGAAACTTTCAAGCAACGTTTCGCAGCGTTTCCCGTGGCCATTGAAATGGTGAGCCGCTTCCGTTCGTCGAAGCAGCAAAAAGAAATTTTGCAGCGTGTTGAAGCCGGCAAAGTGGATATCCTCATCGGCACGCACCGGCTCCTTTCGAAAGACGTGAAGTTCGCCGACCTTGGCCTGCTGGTTGTCGATGAAGAGCAGCGCTTCGGCGTGCGCCATAAAGAGCGGTTGAAACAGATGCGCAAGGAAGTGGACGTGCTTACTATGTCGGCGACTCCGATTCCGCGCACTCTTCACATGTCGATGGTCGGCCTGCGCGACATGAGTGTGATTGAGACTCCGCCGAAAGATCGTATTGCCATTCAGACCGTGGTTGCGAACTGGGATGAGAAGCTCATCCGTACCGCAATCGAACAGGAGTTAGAGCGGGGCGGGCAGATCTACTTTGTTCATAATCGAGTGGATACGATTTGGGAAATTGCGGCCAAGCTGCAGGCGCTGGTGCCTTCGGCTCGAGTGATCGTGGGACACGGACAGATGTCTCAGGGCGAGCTGGAAAAAGTCATGCTGAAGTTCATGCACCACGAGGCGGATATTCTGGTGGCGACGACGATTATCGAGAATGGCCTGGACATTCCGCTGTGCAACACCATTCTGATCAATCGCGCCGACCGGTTGGGTCTTTCTGAGCTGTATCAATTGCGGGGGCGCGTAGGGCGGTCGAACCGGCGGGCATATGCGTATCTCCTGTTGCCGTCGGAAGTGGAATTGACCCCGATTGCGCGTCGGCGCCTGGCAGCATTGAAAGAATTCTCCGACCTGGGCGCTGGGTTCAAAATTGCCGCGCTCGATTTGGAACTTCGGGGAGCCGGCAATCTCCTTGGCGGCGAGCAGAGCGGCCACATCGAAGCCATCGGCTTCGATCTCTACACGCAAATGCTCGAGCAGGCCGTGCGGGAGATGAAGGGCGAAGCCGAACCGCAGCCACAGGCGCAACTTAACTTGGGCTTGAACATTCGCATTCCAGCCGAATACATCACCGAGGAAAATCAGCGTCTGCGAATGTACAAACGAATCGCGGGGGTCGAGACAGATCGCCAGTTGGTCGATGTCGAAGCGGAACTGATAGACCGGTACGGCGAGCCGCCGTTGCCGGTGCAGCAGCTGCTTCGTTATGCCACGTTGCGATTACAAGCCGTACAGGCGGGCGTGACCGCGATTGAGCGCAAGCGCGACCTGGTCAGTGTCCGATTTCGTCAGGACGCCCCTGTTGATCCCGGCAAATTGGCTAGTTTCGTTTCATCACAACGCGGAGCCCAATTCCTCCCAGATGGTACGTTGAAGTTTTTAGCAACGGGGCTGGACGCTAGAGAGCTTCTGGAACAACTGCAAACTTTGTTGGGAAATCTGTCGGAAAATATCCTGCCGTCGATAGCTTGATTTGCGTTGCTCACAGACTGATCGCCAGATCGTCCGATAATTCTCAAGCTTCTGTTGTGATACCGTGAATGGGATTGAAAATGAAAAATGCACCCTTATTCCTCTCCTTGCTGCTGTGTTTAACATCGGTGTTGCCGGGGCGCGCTGAAACAAAAAGCGTGGCCGATTTCAACACCTTGGTGGACAAATATTTTGAGTTTTACTTTTCGTTTCGTCCATCGGATGCGACCGCCGCGGGCTTTCACCAGTACGACCGGAAGCTCGAAGATTATTCGGCGGCCGCGCACGCGAAGCAGATCCGTGGCTTGAAGGAATATCTGAGCAAGTTCGATGCCGTAGATGAGTCAAAGTTGCCGCCTTATACAGAAGGCGATCGCGAGTGGATTATCAGCTCGATTCACGCCGAGCTGCTCGAACTCGAAGACATTCAGATGTGGAAGAAAGACCCGGACGGCTACACCAGCGGGGTGACCAACAGCATTTTTGTAATTATGAAGCGCAACTATGCTGCGCCGGAGGAACGGTTACGCGCCGCTGTAGATAGGGAACGTCAGATTCCGAAGGCGCTGGAGTACGCGCGACAGAATCTGAAAAACCCGCCGAAAATCTATACTGAGATCGCGCTCGAACAGCTTCCTGATGAAACCGATTTCTTCCGCAAAGACGTGCCTGAAGCGTTTTCCGAGGTCACTGACCCCAAACTGCTTGCCGAATTCAAAGTCGCGAATCAGGGTGTGATTGATGCATTTGGGAGCTATCAGAAATTCCTCCAGGACTCTATCTTGCCGAACGCTAATGGCAATTTCCGGCTAGGGGCGGAAAACTACAAGAAGAAATTGCTCTATGACGAGATGGTGGACATTCCGCTCGACCGGCTGCTGGCTATTGGTTATGAGGATCTGCATCGCAATCAGGAAGCGCTGAAGAAAGTTGCCGCCGAGATTGACCCGAAGCGCTCGGTCCTGGAGGTGGTGGCCGATCTTCAAAACCGCCATCCCGCTCCGGATCAACTGCTAAAGGCATTCGGCGACACCTTTGCCGGGCTGACCCAATTCATTCACGAAAAGAAAATTGTCACCATTCCGCCGGGGCAGGCGCCAATACTCGAACCCACGCCGCCATTTGAGCGCGCCACGACCGAAGCTTCCATGGATACACCCGGTGCCTACGAAACCAGGGACCGCAAGGCATTTTTCAATGTCACCACGCCTGACCCCAAATGGGATGCCAAGCGTACTGAAGAATGGATGAAGACATTCAACAACAGCATGATTCCGGGCACTGCGATCCATGAGGTTTACCCGGGACACTTCGTTCAGTTTCTCTGGATCGGCAACAATCCTTCGAAAATTCGAAAACTGACGTTCTCAGGAACGAACGCCGAAGGTTGGGCGCATTACTGCGAACAGATGATGCTGGACGAAGGTTACGGCAATGGTGATCCCAAATTGCGTTTGGGTCAATTGGATGACGCGCTGCTCCGAAACGCGCGTTACATCGTCGGCATCCAGATGCATACCGGAAACATGACGCTCGATCAGGCGCGGAAATTCTTCATGGAGGAAGGCTACCAGACCGCTGCTGTGGCCGATGTGGAGACCAAGCGCGGAACTTCGGATCCAACGTATTTAATGTATACGCTGGGCAAGCTGCAAATTCTCAAATTGCGCGAGGACTATCGTAAAATGCGCGGGAACGATTTTACTCTCATGGAATTTCATAATCGATTCATGGAGCAAGGCGGGGTGCCGCTGAAAATCATTCGCAAAGCAATGCTCGGAAATGACAGCCCTACGCTTTAACGTAAAGCAGCATCCAAAGCGTTTCAGGTTTACCGCGCAAGGCCAACCAATATGATGAAGGTTTGCAAAGCAGTTTTTCCTGCCGCAGGATTGGGCACCCGCTTCTTGCCCGCGACCAAAGCGCAACCCAAGGAAATGCTTCCCTTGGTCGATAAGCCGATCATTCAGTATGGCGTGGAAGAGGCGCTTGCTGCGGGGTGCAACCAGATCATCATGGTCACCGGACGCGGAAAGAGCGCGATCGAGGACCACTTCGATGTCAGCTACGAACTGGAAAAGATTCTGGAAGAGAAAGGAAAGAAAGACCTGCTCAAGGTCGTGCGTCAGATTTCAGACATGATCCATGTAGCGTACGTGCGGCAGAAAGAAGCGTTGGGCCTAGGTCACGCGGTCTTGACAGCGCGTGAATTGGTCGGGAATGAAGCGTTCGCCGTGTTGCTTGCCGATGATGTGATCGACTCTGAAGTGCCGGTACTGAAGCAGATGATGCGAGTGTTCGAACAAACGCAATGCTCGGTGATAGCAACGCAGATCGTGGAAGGCGAGGCGATTTCCGCTTATGGTGTGCTCGATGTTAAGCCAGCGGAAGGACATCATGGCGGACGGCTTTACGAAATTCTCAATATGGTGGAGAAGCCATCGTTGGAAGAAGCGCCTTCAAATCTGGCCATCATTGGGCGATACATTCTGACTCCCGCAATCTTCGACGCGCTTGAAAAGACCCAGATGGGCAAGGGCGGGGAACTGCAGCTGACCGATGGAATGCGATTGTTGCTGAAACACGAAAAGATGTACGCCTATGTTTATGAAGGCAAACGCCACGATACCGGCGACAAGCTGGGCTTTCTGAAGGCGACCGTGGAGTTCGCCTTGAAGCGAGATGATCTGGGTGGGCCACTGAAGGAGTATTTGCGGACTCTGAAGCTCGATTAGCTGACGGCGGTTATCGGACAAGGCCCCCCTCGCTCCATATTCAGTCGCTGGAAAAAATGCGGAGCCGAGCTCCGCCGGACGGGCGAGGGCGCCCGTCCCCACATGGTTTGTGTTAGCTCCGGCTTTCCTTCAGCTTCTTCGACTTCTCCTCTACTCCCTTCGCCAGCTTTTCTTTGTGGGCATGAAGTTTCTGCGCAATCGAGGAATCGGCGACTCCGAGAATCTGCGCGGCCAAGATTCCTGCGTTGGTCGCACCGGGTTTTCCGATTGCGACGGTGGCGACAGGGATCCCGGCCGGCATCTGTACGGTTGCAAGAAGCGAATCCATTCCGTTTAAAGAAGTCGCGGGGATCGGGACTCCAATCACCGGAAGGGTAGTGTGCGCGGCGATGACGCCTGCGAGGTGCGCGGCCCCTCCAGCGCCCGCGATAATCACGCGAATGCCGCGATCGGCGGCTTTGCGGGCGTAATCAGCAGTGCGGTCCGGCGAGCGATGCGCCGAAGTGACGTCGATTTCGTAGGCAATGCCGAAGCCTTCCAGCGCCTTTCCCGCTTCCCGCATGATCTCCAGATCAGAATCACTTCCCATCACGATTGAAACCACTGGCTTTGACATTCGTCCCAATTTCTCCGTTTCAATGAGTTATTTCTTCAGCGCTCGCGCGCCAATGTCTTTGCGGTAGTGCGCTCCGTCGAACTGAATTTTTTTGACCGCCTCATAAGCGTGGTCAACCGCGGCTTGCAGGGTCGCAGCCCGCGAGGTCACGCCCAGCACCCTACCGCCCGCCGTGTAAAACTCTCCGTCGCGCACGCTGGTCCCTGCGTGAAATACCTTGACGCCTTCTACCTTGTCCGCGTCGTCTATTCCCGTAATCTTTTTTCCAACCTCAATAGTTCCCGGATAGCCGCCGGAAGCCATCACTACACAAACCGAAGCGTCTTGCGACCAGCGAAAATCGCCGTCACTCACCCGGCCTTCGATCGACGCCTCAATGGCTTCGAGCAGATCGCTGTCCAGCCGCATCATGATGGGCTGAGTTTCAGGATCGCCGAAGCGGCAGTTGAATTCGAGCACCATGGGGCCGCGCGCCGTCATCATCAGCCCACAATAAAGAATGCCCTTGTACTCCATCCCTTCGGCCTTCATGCCGTTGATCACCGGACGCGCGACGTGTTGCAGTAGCCAGTTGCTCATCTGCTCATCCAGCAGTTGTGGTACGGAATATGCGCCCATGCCGCCGGTGTTAGGTCCAGTATCACCATCTCCGGCGCGTTTGTGGTCCTGCGCGGCAACCAGAGGCGCGACGCGCTCTCCGTCGCTGAGCACCAGGAATGAAAGCTCGTCTCCCTTTAAGCATTCTTCAATCACAACCCGCGCGCCGGCGCCGCCTAGCATTTTTCCGCTAAGCATTTCGCCAGCGGTCGATGCAGCTTGGTCTTTGGTGTTGCAGATGACGACGCCCTTGCCGGCGGCCAGGCCATCGGCTTTGACCACCAGCGGCGTGCTGAAACGGCCGAGTGCGTCGTTGACATCATCCACGGAATCGCAAATGGCGTAATGTGACGTCGGAATCCGGTGGCGCTGCATGAATTCCTTGGCGAAGCTTTTGCTGGTCTCGAGTTGCGCGGCGGCTTTGGTGGGGCCGAAGATTGGCCAACCGCGACGGTTAAATTCGTCGACGATCCCAAGCTGAAGCGGCAGTTCCGGGCCGACCACGGTAACGTCCGGCTTAAGTTGAGTGGCAATCCCCACGATCGATTCCAGGCTCTTCAGGTCGACCGGGATGCATTCGGCTTCATGACTGACTCCGCCGTTCCCGGGAGCGCAATAGAGTTTGGTGATGCGTGGCGATTGCCGCAGCTTCCAGGCGAGAGCATGCTCGCGTCCGCCGTTGCCTATGAGGAGAACTTTCATGGCCAGAGAAAATAAGGTTAGGGTGAGTACGAGTCTATGTCAAACCTGGATGAGGAGTATGAGTCGAGGGAAGTCGCCGGAGAGTTTTTCGTCAGGAACATTTCATGCTGTACGTAGGCTTTGGCGGAGCCGCGTGGCCGCTACCTCAATTGGGATTTAACCGAAAATTATTGTAAATACTGCTAGCCTTTTTTCTCATTCATGGAACTCGCTTTGGGGCGAGGAGAAAAATATGAGAGAGTGCGGTTTTTCGCTGTATCGCCTGGGCGTCATACTCACCCTGATTACACTCGTAAACTTTGCGCACGCATCGGGCCCTCAAGCAGTGTCGCCGTATAAATTGAAGGTGTTCGCGACCGCCCCAGCGGGACTGAGCGCGCCTGACTCCGTTGTTGTGTTCGATAGCCACGTTTTTGTTGGATACGGCGATGGACACGCGCCCGATGGTTCGGACGGGAAGAACAGTCAAGTAGTTGAATATCGGATGGACGGAACCATCGTGCACGTTTATACCGTGCCGGGCCACAACGATGGATTAAAAGTCGATCCGGTTACGCACAAACTTTGGGCGCTGCAAAACGAAGATGCCAATGCGAACTTAGTAGTCATTGACACTCAATCACGGCAGCAGAAGTTGTACAAATTCGGTCCCACGATGCACGGTGGCGGCTACGACGACATGGTCTTCCTCGGCTGCCAGATTTATATCAGCGCATCGAATCCAGCCCGCAATCCGAATACCGGCCCGGCGATTGTCAGCGCTCATCTGGAAGGCGATAAAGTAGAAGTTGAGCCAGTGTTGATGGGTAACAGCAACGCTATTGATATCCCCACCGACGCGAATATCCAGTTGAATTTGCAGGATCCAGATTCGATGACGTCCGATCTAGTGGGTGATATCGTCCTCGATAGCCAGGCGGATCAAGAGCTGATCGTTGTGACCAATCCCGGATCATCGAACCAGCGTGCACTGCGCCTTCCCTTAAGCTACGTTACCGGCACTGCGCTCACGCCGGTTGAAACTGACGATACGACTTTCGTGACCTCAAGCGAGGGATTCATCCTCTTCGCCGACAAGAACCTGAATGCTGTATACATTCTAAAAAAGAAAGCATTCGCGCCTGGCGCCGCCTATACGGCAGCTGACGGCGGTCCGTTCGTGGGAACGGTGGACATGACGAGCGGAATTATTACTCCGGTTGTGACTGGGCTGGGTGATCCCGGAGGAATGGTATTTGTCGACACTTCAGATCACGATTCCGGAGATCAAGACAGTGGCAGTGTCGGATACCTAGGCAGATCCCAGGGCGAAGACTACAGCCGGTGTCGTGATAGCAATGCCGGCTCGCGCTGAATTTTGTGAAGGTTTTCAAACTCCTCTGTACTTCAGGAGCGACCCTGGTCCGGAATCCGGGGTCGTTTTTTTTGCGGACTTGCTGGGAGGGAACTATACCAAAGCCATGGAAGAGAGCCATTCGGCGTAGGCTTTGCCGCTGTCCTCGTGCATGCCGAAAAATCTGATTCCAAATACTGGACCGCGCGCCCAGCAGATCAGGGCTATTGCGCTGATGAATGTCTGCCGCGCATCCGGAATGGTGAAGCGGAGCGTCACGGAACCGTGAAGGTGGGCCCGATCCAGGAGCCGCAGCGCCAGGCCGCCATCGCTGACGTTCAAAATTTGAGCCGAAATGGATGTGCCGTCGCGGCGAATCACCTCAGCATCAAGAGCAAGCTCAAAACGGAAATAGCGGCGGTGCTCGGCTTCCATTTGGCGGACGGAAGATTGGAAGTACGTGCTGAGCCTGCCGCTGTCGAGGGGCTTCTCCAACACGAAATTCGATCCCAATTCCATCGCCTGGGCCACGGGTGTCTTCCCGTCAGCAATGGTAAAGATGACAGACTTTCGATTTGAGCGGCTGTTGCGGGCTGCAGCGATGATTTCGGTTCCGCGCTCGATTCCATCGCAATCAATAACAAAGCCGTCGAAGTGACTCCTGCCGATGAGGTCCAGCACGGAAATGCCGTCGTCGCGAACGCGGAGTTCAATGCCGTCAAACACGTCAGCGACGGCTTGTTCCACATCTGGGTCACGGGTCACCAGTAGGCTGTTGAGTCGCACATTGTAATGCTAAAGCTGGCTCGTACCTTAATGTTAGTAACGACAGTAACCACGCGCGTGGGCAAGCAAGACTCGATTTACGGAATTGCACCCGATTGGGTGCCCTGATCGAAAGTCTGCCTTAGTTCCCGCCTGGATGTTTCGGATCAGAGGACAATTCCTACCATGGATGTTGCCTGAACGGGTTCGACAATATTCCTTAGTAAGATAAGATTTCGAAGTCAGAACCTCTACGTTCATGCCCGATTCAAAAGAGTCCGATCAGGTTGCGACAGTGACGGCATCGCCGGGTCATTTGTCGCTAGAGGGCATGCACAGCAGCGTGGACGTGCCACACCACGGCGCCGGCTTCTGGCAGCAGTGGCGCGCGTTCATTGGGCCTGCGATTCTGGTCAGCGTCGGTTACATGGATCCCGGAAACTGGGGTACGGACCTCGCCGGCGGTGCGCAATATAAATATGGCCTGCTCTGGGTTGTAGCTCTTGCCAGCCTGATGGCGATTTTTATGCAGGTGATTGCCGCCCGGCTAGGCGTGGTCACCGGCAAAGATCTGGCGCAATGTTGCCGAGATTGGTATCCGCGTTGGACGCGCTGGCCGAACTGGTTGTTGTGCGAAGTTGCAATCGGCGCCTGTGACTTGGCGGAAGTGCTGGGCAGCGCGGTGGCGATTAATTTGATGTTCCACATTCCATTGGTGTGGGCGGTGGTTATCACCGGCGTCGACGTTCTGTTATTGCTCGCGTTGCAGCGCTACGGCATGCGGACGATCGAGGCGGTGGTCGTGGTTCTGATCGCGACGATTGCAGTCTGCTATTTCATCGAAATTTTTGTGCTTCCGCAGACGCGCCCGAACTTCTTGGAGATGGGCCACGCATTGATCAGCCCGAACTTTCGTCAAGCAGGAATGATCTACCTGGCCATAGGGATAATCGGCGCGACGGTGATGCCGCACAATCTGTATTTGCATTCGGCGTTGGTACAAAGCCGCAAGTTGCAAAAAGATGAGGCGTCCGTTCGCAGCGCGATCCGCTTCAATGTAATCGATTCGATAACTGCGCTGTCGGTGGCCTTCCTGGTGAATGCCGCCATTCTGGTGTTGGCGGCTTTGGTCTTTTACGGAAGGACAAGCGTGCAGGTCGCTGGCGGCCATGTCATCACTTTCAGCCCCGCCAGCGACTGGATTCGCATCGCATATCTAACGCTGGCGCCTTTGCTGGGCACCGCCCTCGCCAGCACGTTGTTTGTGGTGGCGCTTTTGGCCAGTGGCCAGAGCAGCACCATTACCGGAACCCTGGCGGGGCAGGTGGTGATGGAAGGCTTTATGCATTGGCGCATTCAGCCCTGGTTGCGCCGGCTGATTACTCGCGCGTTAGCCATCATTCCTGCGGTTGTAATTATCGGCATGCGCGGCGATGCCAGCGTGAATGATCTTCTTACCTTGAGCCAGGTGGTGCTGGCGCTGCAGTTGCCGTTCGCCATGTTTCCGCTCCTGCACTTCACCAGTTCGAGCCAAAAAATGCGCGGCTGGAAAAACGGATGGTTATTGATGGCCGGCGGATGGGGCACTGCGATTTTGATAACTGCTCTCGATCTCTGGGGACTTCCGGATTCGCTGCGTTCGGCGTGGCACGTCATCGTCGGCGGGTAGAGAGGCGGAAACTTGTACAAAACGATTCTCGTCACCGTCGATGGCACGCCGACCGACCGAGCGATCATCGACCATGTGAAGCAACTCGCGAAATTGTCGCAGGGACGGGTGGTCTTATTGCACGTGGCCGATGGCTGGGCGGCCCGCACCTACGGCAGAGACGCGGTCAGCCCAGAGATCGCGGAGGACACCAACTACTTAAAACAAGTTCGCTCGGAATTCGAAGCGTCGGGGATCTCCGCCGATGCCGAACTCGCGTATGGAGACCCAGCAAAAGAAATCATCCGCTGGGTGAAGCAAAAAGGCTGCGACCTGGTAGCCATGAGCACTCACGGGCATCGCTTTTTCGCCGATCTGTTTCTGGGCACGACCGCGAGCCGTGTGCAGCACAACGTCAGCGTGCCGGTGCTGCTGCTAAGGGCCAAGTAGTAATTGCTGGTGATACAATTCTGCTCTTCAACCGAGCAGGAGCAATCTGATGTCCGGCGCTCTATCATTTTCTTCCGCCGATGAGCTTGTCTCGCAAGTGAAAGCGGTGGATTGGGCGGCTCGCATCGAGGGGATTCACGCTGATCCTAGCCGAGAGGATCTAGGCCCCCTAACGGCTGTGTACTCATCAGTCGGAAGTAGCACGTTTCGTGCTTTTCGCGTGTACAAGAGCCGCAGGCCGTCAGACGTCTTCAGGAGCTGTGTTTCGAGAGAGCTGCTTGAGGGCGGTTTCGCGGAGTTCCGAGATATCAGAACAAATGCGGCATACCGAACATGGGCATTTTACCTGGCCAAGAAGCTTCAACAGGCCTGGCAGCAAGAGCTGAAGACGAAGCTAGATCTTGCGAGGGCGCTAAAGCTTGTGAACCTCCTGGCGAAGGGTCTTTGTACCGTTTCTCCGATTTGGCCAACGCTAAGCGAGACGATCGCTCGATTCATTGACGTTCCGCTGGATAAGTATTCGCTTCGACCACTCGCGTGTGTCGAGGGTCTGGGTCGTCTACGCAAAGCCAGTATGGGCTCCGTTGAAGACGCAACGGACTATAAGAAAATACAACAAACTATCCTAGATCTCTGTCAGAAGGCGGGCAAGCCGCCTATCGCTTACGATTTTATGGCGTGGGATGGTACTCACCCGAAGCGGAGGTAACGAGTCTTCAGTCTCCGATGATCGCGCTTCGTGTCTGCGTAGAACTCTACAAACGACTAAACTAAATCTGTTGGGCGCCCTGATAAGAAGACTTATAGGAAGGCTGGTCAATGGATAGCTTTCATTCCCGTTCTACGTTGAAAATCGGCGACAAGGAATACGAAATCTTTCGCCTCGACGCGCTGGATAAGCAAGGTATTCCCACCCAGCACCTGCCGTTCTCGCTGCGTATTTTGCTGGAAAACCTTCTGCGCACAGAAGATGGCCGAAACGTGAAAGCCGATGACATTCGCGCGTTGGCCTCGTGGAACGGCAAGACGAAATCGCAAAAGGAAATTGCCTTCACTCCCAGCCGCGTGCTAATGCAGGATTTCACCGGCGTTCCCGCGGTTGTCGACTTGGCCGCGATGCGTGATGCCATGAAGAAGCTCGGTGGTAATCCTGCGCTCATCAATCCGCTGCAGCCGGCAGAATTGGTGATCGACCACTCGGTGCAAGTGGACGAATTCGGGAAAGCGCAGGCATTTGTGATGAATGCGGAGCTCGAATTCCTGCGTAACAAAGAACGGTATGCATTTTTGCGTTGGGGACAAACCGCATTCCGCAACATGGCGATCGTTCCCCCTGACACCGGCATTGTCCATCAGGTGAATCTGGAATATCTGGCGCGCGTGGTTTTTGTTAACGAAACGCAAGGGAAACGCACGGCATATCCCGATACGCTGGTCGGCACCGATTCGCATACCACCATGATCAACGGCCTGGGCGTGTTGGGCTGGGGCGTCGGCGGAATCGAGGCTGAGGCAGCGATGCTGGGACAACCGGTTTCGATGCTGATTCCGCAAGTAGTAGGAGTGAAACTGACCGGTCGCTTGCGTGAAGGAGCGACGGCAACCGATCTGGTCCTCACCATCACTGAAATGTTGCGCAAGCACGGTGTCGTGGGCAAGTTCGTCGAGTACTTCGGGCCGGGACTAAAAGATCTGCCGCTGGCCGATCGCGCGACCATTGGAAACATGTCGCCGGAATATGGTGCCACTTGCGGAATTTTCCCGATCGATCGCGAGACATTGACCTATTTGCGACTCACTGGACGTGCTGACGAACAGATTGCCCTGGTCGAAGCTTACGCGCGTGAGCAGGGAATGTTTCACGATGAGAGCACGCCTGAGGCGGAATATTCTGAGCTGCTGGCTTTGGATTTGGATACGGTTGAGCCGAGCCTGGCGGGCCCCAAGCGACCACAAGACAGAGTACCGCTTTCGAGCGCGAAGGAATCATTTGAGAGCGCGCTGCCTTCTCTGATCAAGACCAGCAAAGGCCAGCCCGAGCAAGCTGTTTCCGGCAACGGCCATCTGAGTCATGGCAAAGTCGTAATTGCGGCTATCACCAGTTGCACCAACACTTCGAATCCCTCGGTGATGCTCGCCGCCGGCCTGCTTGCGAAAAAGGCTGTCGAGCGCGGGCTCCAAGTTCCCGACTGGGTGAAGACCTCGCTCGCGCCGGGATCAAAGGTAGTTCGCGATTATCTGGACAATGCGGGGTTGATGCCATATCTCGAAAAGTTGAAGTTTCATATAGTCGGATACGGCTGCACTACTTGCATCGGGAACTCGGGGCCGCTGCCGCAGGAAATCTCCGACGAAATCGATCGCAAAAATCTCGTGGTAGCGTCGGTGCTTTCGGGCAATCGCAATTTCGAAGGCCGCATCAATCCTGACGTTCGAGCGAATTATTTGATGTCGCCGCCGCTAGTGGTGGCGTTTGCCCTCGCCGGACGGATCGACGTCGATCTGCGTAAAGATGCGCTGGGCAAGGACCGCGAGGGCAAGCCGGTTTATCTGGCCGATATTTGGCCTACTCAGCGCGAAGTGGATGAAGTGGTTCAGCATTCGATTTCATCCGCCATGTTCACCAAAAGTTATAGCGAAGTCTTCGCAGGAGACGAGCACTGGCGATCACTGAAAGTTCCGGAAGGCGAGACCTACGACTGGGACGGAAGCTCAACTTACATTCAGCGCGCTCCGTATTTCGATGAAATGTCGTTGCAGCCGGAGCCGGTGAGCGATATCAAAAAAGCACGCGTGCTGGCGGTGCTCGGCGACAGTGTGACCACCGATCACATTTCTCCAGCAGGCTCGATCAAGAAAGACAGTCCGGCGGGGAAGTATTTGCAGGAGCATGGTGTCAAGCCGGCAGACTTCAACTCCTACGGTTCGCGGCGCGGCAATCATGAGGTAATGGTACGCGGAACATTCGCCAACGTGCGCCTGCGCAACAAAATGGTCCCGAACCTCGAAGGCGGCTTCACCAGGCACCTGCCGGAGGGCGCGGAGATGACCATCTTCGAAGCCTCGGAAAAATATGTCGCCCAAGGTGTGCCGCTGGTGATCATTGCCGGCAAGGAATACGGATCCGGTTCGTCGCGTGATTGGGCGGCGAAAGGGCCGCTGCTGCTGGGAGTTCATGCCGTGATCGCTGAAAGTTACGAACGCATTCATCGCTCGAATCTGGTCGGCATGGGTATTCTGCCATTGCAGTTTCTGGAAGGGGAGAACTCGCATTCGCTGGGTCTGACCGGCGACGAGGTATTCGAAATCGGCGGTATTCGCGATGTGGTCGAGAAATTTTCTGCCGGGCAGCGAATCAAAGTTCGCGCTAAGGCAGGTAAAGAAGCCAAAGAATTCGATACCCTCGTCCGCATCGATACTCCGCAAGAAGCCTTGTATTACGCGAACGGCGGGATTCTGGGATATGTGTTGCGACAGTTGCTAGGGACTGAGCCTAGTTTTCAAACGGCGCAAACGTAAATGGAAAAACAATGTCAAATGTGATACTGTTATTAGTATGAGTTCTGGTACCTTTCAAACTACCACCGTCCGGCTGCCAAAGGTGCTCTATGAGCAGGCACGGAAAGCAGTCAGGGAAGCAGGCCTGGCTGCGAGTTTGAACGAGTTCCTGGTTGAGGCTGTTGCGGAAAAGCTGCGCCGATTCCGGAACCGGCAGATCGATGCCGCATTTGCAGAAATGGCCGGAGACGAATCCTATCGCAGTGAAGCCCTAGCGCTTGCCGACTCCTTCGAGCAGAGTGATTGGGAAGCCTATCAATCTCACGGGTTAGGTGGCGAAGCTCATGAGTCTTCCAGATCAAAGAAGAAATCTGCCAAAACCACAAAGGGGTGATGTTTTTTTCGCCCGACTGGATCCGGCGGAAGGCAGCGAGCAGGCCGGGACCAGACCTGTGGTTGTCGTTACGCGGGACGCGATCAACGCGAACAGCCCCGTGGTTGTGATCGTCCCACTTACAGATGCTGTGAATCCGAAACGCATTTATCCCAGCCACGTGTGGCTCGCGAAAGGAACTGCGGGATTGCACATAGACAGTATTGCGAAGGCAGAACAGATACGCGCGATTCAGATTCTGCGCTTTGTCTCATACAGCGGACGTTTGCCCGCGTTTCAAATGTCCCAGTTAGAAGACGCTATGCGGATCACGCTAGCGCTGCGCTAATCCCTGCGGCTTCGCTGCTATAATCAAAGATCGCTCGCATGCCTAAGAAGCGCCTGATTCGCTCCACTACAGTTCTTTGCGTCCGTCGGAACGGCAGCCTCGTTATGGCTGGAGACGGCCAGGTCACGCTTGGCGAAAGCATCATTAAGCATTCGGCAAAGAAAATCCGGCGTCTATACCAGGACAAGATTCTAGCCGGGTTCGCGGGTTCTACCGCAGATGCATTTTCACTCTTCAGCCGCTTTGAAGCGAAGCTGGAGCAGTATCACGGCAACATCGGTCGCGCAGCAGTTGAACTAGCGAAAGACTGGCGCACCGACAAATTTTTGCGTCATCTGGAAGCTCTGCTGCTGGTTTCTGATAAAGAACAGACGTTTTTGCTGAGCGGCCAGGGCGACGTGATCGAGCCGGACGGGGGGATCGCTGCGATAGGAAGCGGTGGCCCTTATGCACAGGCGGCGGCACAGGCGCTGGCGGAACACACGCAGCTTCCCGCCCGCCAGATCGCGGAAGAGGCAATGAAGATTGCCGGGAAAATGTGCATTTATACGAACGAGAAGGTTACGATAGAAGAATTATAGCCGTCAGCATTCAGCCATCAGCCGTCAGCGACGGCATTTTGACTGAGGGCTGATGGCTGATACCTGACGGCTCTTTATGGCCATTTACCTACCAGCTAGCGCCGAAGAAGAACATCTCGCACTCGACGAGCTCACCCCACGTGAGATCGTTGCCGAGCTCGACAAGCACGTGGTCGGGCAGAAGGATGCGAAGCGCGCCGTGGCCATTGCGCTGCGCAATCGCATGCGCCGCCAGAAACTGTCTGAGGAACTCGCCGAAGAAATCATTCCTAAGAACATCATCATGATTGGGCCAACCGGCGTGGGGAAAACCGAGATTGCCCGCCGTCTTGCCAAGCTCGCCAATTCGCCTTTCTTGAAAGTTGAAGCTTCGAAGTTCACGGAAGTCGGTTATGTGGGCCGTGATGTGGAGTCGATGATCCGCGATCTGCTGGAGATTGCGATTGATAACGTGCGCGAGGAAAAACTCGAAGACGTCGCCGACAAAGCTGAGTTGAACGCCGAGGAACGGCTGCTGGATATTCTGCTCCCGCCAGCGGCACCCGCAGCGGCGCATCCAGAGCCCGGGTTCACGCTCGAAGCTTCTTCGGGGGATTCTTATTCGCGCACCCGCGAAAAGCTCCGGCAACAATTGCGTGAAGGCAAGCTCGACGAACGCATAGTCGAAATCGAAACCCGGGAGCGGAATTTCCCGTCCTTCGAAATTATTTCCAATCAGGGCGTTGAAGAGATGGACGTTAACATTAAGGACATGTTGCCCAACATCTTCGGCCAGCGCACGAAGAAGCGGAAGATGAAGGTCAACGAAGCGTTTGAATACCTGATCCAGGAAGAAGAGCAACGGCTCATCGATATGGACCAGGTCACGCGCATGGCCATCGATCGGGTAGAAGATTCAGGCATCATTTTTCTTGACGAGATCGACAAGATCGCCGGCCGCGAGGGCGGGCACGGGCCGGATGTTTCGCGCGAAGGCGTGCAGCGCGACATTCTACCTATCGTCGAAGGCACGACCGTAAACAGCCGCTATGGAATGGTTCGCACCGACCATATCTTGTTTATTGCTGCCGGGGCTTTCCACGTTTCCAAGCCCAGCGACCTGATCCCAGAACTGCAAGGACGTTTTCCTATTCGTGTGGAATTGCAGTCGCTCACCATGGAAGACTTCATCCGCATTCTCACGGAGCCGAAGTCTTCACTAGTCAAGCAGTACACGGCCCTGCTTGAGACCGAAGGCGTCAAGCTGGAGTTCACCAAAGAGGCGCTCGAAGAGATTGCTCGATTCGCATTCCGCGTGAACGAAGGAACGGAAAACATCGGCGCTCGCCGCTTGCACACGATCATGGAACGTGTGCTGGATGAGATTAGCTTCTCTGCGCCGGAACGAAAAGGCGAGCACATCACAGTGGATGCCGAGTACGTCAGCAAAGCGCTCACTGACATCGTCAAAGATCAGGATCTGAGCCGGTACATTCTCTAATTCCATCCATGGACGGGCGGGACACCCGTCTCCCCAACACCAGTGTTGCTCTCTGTTACTCTGTCCGCATCGATGAATTCTGCGAAACTGCAATTGGGCATGTGCCTGTTCATCACCGTCCTCGGTGCGAGTTGCGGTACGCCCGGAATTCCGGAGCCGCCGTCGCTTGAACTGGCGCGCCCGGTAAGAGATCTCAAGGCAGTTCGCAAAGGCAACGAGGTTCACCTTAGCTGGTCAGTGCCGGAACAGACCGAGGACCATCAGACTTTTCGTCATGCCGGGCCGACCCGGATCTGCCGCAGTGTGGGGTCGCTGATGCACGATTGCGCAACGCCGGTGATCGAGGTGCCGCCGCAAAAAAATCCAATCCAACCGCTCTCTTCCCGGCGAAGAGTGCCCAAGTCGCAACAGCCCACGCCGCCACAGGAGACTTATACTGATGAGCTTTCGCCGAGTCTAGAGTTGCAATCGCCCACTTCAAATTTGTCGTACGCGGTCAGCGTACTGAATTCGTATGGCCGAAGTGCGGGACTTTCAAATCAAGTGCAGATCCCATCGGCGCCGACGCTGGCCCCACCGCAAAATGTAGCCGCGCATCTTTCGGCCAATGGTGTCGAGCTTACGTGGAATGCCGTGCCGCCCTCGCCAGAAATTCCCGGCGTGAAGTACGAGTATCGAGTTTATCGACGCGATGCGGCGACCAATCACGATGCTGTTGCCGGCGAGCTTCCCGTGTCAGGAGCGTCCAATCCAAGTTTCGTCGATAGCGGCTTCGAGTGGGAGAAGACTTACGATTATCGGGTGACCGTAGCGACGGTGGTAGATCGCCCGGACGGGCCGGAGCAGGTGGAAGGCGATGACACATCGTCTGTCCGCGTAGTTGCGCATAACATCTTTCCGCCGGCGACGCCGACCGGATTGCAAGCCGTGTTCTCGGGCCCGGGGCAGAAGCCTTTCATTGACTTAATTTGGGCGGGAAACAACGAATCAGATTTAGCGGGATACAACGTCTATCGCCGCGATGTTGGCAGCGAATCGATAAAAATAAATACTGAACTGGTCAAGACACCCGCATTTCGCGACACCAATGTAGTTCCAGGTCACGAATATTTCTATTCGATTTCCGCAGTGGATGCGCCCGGCAACGAAAGTCCGCGATCACAAGAAGCGGGCGAAACTGTTCCCAAAGTGCAATAGTGAATTACTTCAGCCAGAACACAATCAGGCATATAGCGGCGGCAAATATTGCGGCCGTGGTCAACCATCCCAGAATATTGAGCGCGATGGAATTCACCCAGCGTCCCATAATTTTTCGGTTATTGGTCATTCGCATAAGCAACAACATCAGGAAGGGAGTCGAAAGCCCTTGCACTATTCCTGCCCAGACCAAGGTTTTGATGGGATTCAGCCCGAGAAAATTCATGCCCATTGCAATGATCGTAATAATGACTATGGCAGCGTAGAAGGCGCGAGACAGCCTGGCAGGAGTATGCAGCCCGTGCCTTAAGCGGAAGGCTTGACAAAAATCGTAAGCTGCTCCGGCAGTCATCACTGGCACAGCGATGAAGCCAACACCAATCACGCCAAGGGTGAACAGGAGTTCCGCGAATTTCCCTGCCAGCGGCCGCAATGCTTGTGCAGCCTCGGCCGCGGTATTTATGTCAAATTTCCCAGCGCGGAATAGAGTGGCGCCGGTCGAGAGGATGATGAAGTACATCACCAGGCTGGAAAAGAACATCCCGAAGCCGATGTCGTGAGCAGAGTGCCTCAGTTCCTCTTTAGTCGTGCCCATGCGGTCGACGAGCCTCCGACGTCCCATCGAAATATCTTCCTCAACCTCCTGGTTCGATTGCCAAGTGTAGAGATAAGCGGAGAGCGAGCTGCCGATCACCGCCACAACAATTTCCGCAAATTCACGATTCAGCCGAATGGTTGGAATCAGTGTTCCCTTCAGCGTCGAAATTAGTCCTGGGTGGGCCAGAAAAGCGGACCCTAGATAGGCCAGTAAGGCCAGCGCAAGCCAGCGAAATATGTTTCGGATCATGGTGTACGATCCCCAGATTTGGAGAGCGAGCACCGCGGCAGTGATCATCACAACAATGATCGTCGCTGGGATCGGCAGCACCAGTCTAAGCGCTGCAGCCATTCCTCCAATGTCGGCGCCGGCCTCGATCGTGTTTCCCACCACAACCGCGCCCAATATCGTTAGCAACAGCCAACGCGGATAGTGCTGGCGGATTATGGCGAAGAGGCCCTGTCCTGTAACTTGGCCGAGTTTGGAGGACAGATAGACTACGGCGAACATCATGGGGAGCGCCACCGGCGCAAGCCAGAGCAGAGCAGGCCCGAACTTTGCGCCGGCGGTAGCGTAAGTGCCGATGGCAGAGGGATCGTCGTCAGCCGCTCCGGTAATTAGGCCGAGCCCAATAGACCGGAAAACGCCTTTGGGGACAGGTTTGGGTGCGTGCGCCTGATAGCGCTCTTCCGATGCAGGATCGTGTTTCCGGCGCTCCACTGCAACTGGCCCGTGAGGGGGCGGTCTTAATTCATCGCGCCGAGTCGAAGGTCCAATCGCCACGCTATTTTTATTCCTATTCCGCAGTAAGAATCAGGTTTTGAGGTTGCGCAGTTAAGCGTGCGCTCGCGTCTAAGAACCCGAAGGTATGGGCAAAATCCCCGGTTCTCGCCAAATCAATACTTTGAGATGCTCACTTTGTACTTGGGTTTGTGTTGTGCAGCTCTGATTTTGGCCGACTTGCTTTTGCTTGCCGGTCTCTGGCATAGTCCCTGACGTTCGGTATTTCTTAGTGATAAATAGACTTTCGTCCCAAGAACATGAAATATTGCCGCTTTGAATACCAAGGATCACCAGCGTTCGGTTGGATTGAAACCGTTGCCGGACGCGAGGAAATCACAGGAATTTTGCCGTCGCTTCCGGAGAATGGTTTACCGCATCCCGGACTCAAGAAAATTCCGCATGTGCCCGTGGATGGTGCGAGATTATTGCCTGCGGCGGAGCCTTCAAAAATTGTTTGTGTCGGACGAAACTACCGCGAGCATGCTGCTGAACTCGGAAACGAAGTTCCGGTTGAGCCGCTGATTTTTTTCAAGCCTCCGTCGTCGGTGATTGGGCCAGGACAAACCATTGTCCGGCCGAAAATATCAGCTCGTGTGGACCATGAGGCCGAGTTGGGCGTGGTGATCGGCAAGCCCTGCCGAAATCTGAAAGCCGACGAAGATGTCCGGCCATACATCTTGGGATACACCTGCGTGAACGACGTGACGGCGCGCGATCTGCAAAAGAAAGACGGGCAATGGACCCGCGGGAAAGGCTTTGATACGTTTTGTCCGGTTGGACCGGTGGTGGTGGACACGCTTGATCCGTGGGCGGGAGTTGACGTAGAGGCGCGAGTCAACGGTCACGTGAAACAGCAAGGCAACACCCGCGATTTTATTTTTGCGCTTGACGTAGTCATTCGTTACATTGCGCAGGTGATGACATTGCTTCCCGGAGATCTGATTGCGACCGGGACGCCGAGCGGAGTTGGGCCGCTTTTTGCCGGAGACAAAGTGGAAATTACCGTTGCCGGAATCGGCAAGCTGCAGAATCTTGTAAGTGACTAGTGGTTGTCATCGACTCGGCCGATTATTTGCCCGGTTTGATTCGGACTTCGACCGCAGTGCCGTCGGGAAGTTCCCCGTTGAGTAGTTCGATTTTTCCGCCGCGTACGACGCCGTCGAATTCCCGTTTTGCCTGCTGGCCTGGCGCGGCCTGGGGCGCGCGAAAAGGAGTCCGCCCGGAACCCTTATCCATGGCGGCATTGGCCAATTCATCAGCTTCACGATTGTGCCCGCGCAGAACGTGCTCGATGTCGAACCATTCCAACTTGTTAATCAGTTGCCGGGCGCGACCGTGCAGGTCACGCAGCGTCGGCTCCTTTACTTTGTAGATTCCTTTAATCTGGCGCACCAGCAGTTCCGAGTCGCTGATCACTTTCAGCGCTTTGGGACCGTGTTCGGCCGCGTATTCCAAAGCGCCGATCAGCGCCTGATATTCCGCGAAATTGTTGGTCTGCTTCCCCAGGTATTGGCTTAAGGCTGCAACCTTGCCGCCGCGGGCGTCATGAATGACAACCCCATACCCGGCAGGACCGGGATTGCCGCGAGCGCCACCGTCGGTATGCGCGATCAAGTAGTTTTCAGGTGGAACTTTCATTGATTAACGTCCTGCTGCAAGTCTTGTGGCCAGACGCGGTGGAAGATGCGCCGCAAAAATTTTTTCCTGCGCCGATCTCACTTCGTAAGGTACGCGAAAAAAAGTTACAATCCGCTGGTCGGAATCAAAAACCGCAAACGCTGCGCGCCAATCGCCATCTCGCGGCTGTCCAATCGATCCAGGATTGATCATGTAGTTTAGTCCTTCCTTGAGGGGTAAATCCCATGTCTCCTGCTTGGCGACCGTTTCGTATGCGGGATGAACTGCACGCACAACATTTCCCCGAAGCTGAAACGCACCCTGAATGTGTGTGTGACCAAAAAATGTGATGCCGGCGTCAGCCTTAATAAGTTGGGCGGCGGCATCTTCGGGGGTCACCACATAACGATCTTCATCGTCAGGCGCGCCATGTACGTATTGGACGCCGGCGATCGCGTCCATCGCGACGGGCCCCTTGGGCAAATCCCGCAGCCAGGACAGATGTTCGCTGTTAATCTGCTCGCGGTTCCATAGCGCCGCCACGCCCGCGATAGGATTGAAATTCTCCACAGTGTCGATTCCCGCGACCACCTTGTCATGGTTCCCGCGAACGAAAATTCCCGCCAAAGCGCGTGAGCGTTCCATCACTTCATTGGGACTGGCACCATAACCAACGATATCCCCAAGGTTTACGGTTGCATCGGTCGGGGGAGCGGCAGCCAGACACGCTTCCAGAGCTTCCAAATTGCTGTGAATGTCGCTGAGGAGAAGTATGCGCAATCTTTACCGGATTCCGTGTCCTGCGAAACTCATAGCAGAAAGGGATTATAAAGCGCGCACCGGGTTCGTGACTGGACATCTTGCCCAGTGTCCACGATTAATTTCTACTAACGGCGGTAAGGCGCGCGCACATTCAGGAATGCGGAGGTTGCAGCGCGGCTCAAACGGACATCCGGAAGGAAGCTCGCGAAGTGGCGGAACTGTGCCATCGATTGTCTGCAACGGATGTTGGCGGTTCGTTTTCAACGTCGGCACGGCTTCGAGTAGCCCACGAGTGTAGGGATGCGCGGGATTGCGAAAAATTTCATTTCGCGGACCGATCTCGACCAAGTTTCCCGCGTACATAACCGCAATGCGGTCGGCAACGTTAGAAATTACCGCGAGGTCATGAGAGATGAAAAGCATGGTGAGACCGAATTTGTCGCGTAAACTGGCAAGCAGGTCGAGAATCTGCGCCTGGATCGTAACGTCGAGTGCGGTAGTCGGTTCATCGGCGATCAGCAGTTGCGGACGGTTGACGATGGCCATGGCAATCATCACGCGCTGCCGCATTCCGCCGGAAAGCTGGTGGGGATAGTCGCTGGCCCGGCGCTCAGGATCTGGAATGGCAACTTCGCGCAAGGCCTGGACCGATTGGTTCCAAGCGGCCTCTTTCGACACGCTACTGTGAGCGCGCACCGCTTCCGCGACTTGCTCCCCTACGCGCATTACAGGATTCAGCGCGGTCATGGGCTCCTGGAAGATCATCGAGATGGCGGTGCCGCGGAGAGAGCGCATCTGGTCCGCAGTCAACGAAAGTAAATTCACAGGAGCGCTGCCATTCGCGGCGAAGCGAATTTCCCCAGCAATCATTGCTTGCGGAGGAAGCAGCCGCATGAGGGCAAGGGAAGTAACTGACTTCCCCGAGCCCGATTCGCCGACCAGGCCGAGAACCTCGCCCGAGGCCAACTCGAATCCGACGTCACGCACTGCTGGCAGCGGTTTTGGGGTGGCCGGAAATTCGACGCTTAAGTTCTTGATCTCAAGCAGCACACCCCGATGTTACCAGCGAGACCGGTCTGAACACGGTTCAAGTTTCTTGAAATGGCATCTTCTTAGAATGGTTATTCGTGAACTTGCCTTTTACTGCGATTGATCACGTCCAACTTGCAATGCCGGCTGGCCAAGAGGAAACAGCGCGGAAATTCTACGCAGAGCTGTTGGGAATGCGAGAAATTCCAAAGCCTGCTGAGTTGTTAGAGCGGGGAGGTTGTTGGTTCGAGAGTGGCTCCCTTACGTGATCAGGCATCAGGCGTCACTTGCCGCGCTTTCGCCTTTCGAACGGGCGCCCCTCAGGTCGGCAAGGGGACAATACATTAGGCAATAGACTGAGGAATGCAGACGAGAGTTAGTCGCGAAAAGGAGCACGCCATTCGCGTGGGTAGTTTATATACGACGCGTCCAAGCCGCTGACCGAATTGCATCCGAGCAGGCGCATAGTCCGCTCCACGTCTTTTCTTAATATCTCAATCGCCCGGACGACTCCGGGGTGGCCTGCGGCAGCCAGACCATAGGCGTAAGCTCGCCCCACCAAAACGGCACGCGCCCCCAGACAGAGCGCTTTCACAATGTCACTGCCTCGGCGGACGCCTCCGTCCATGAATACTTCAATTTGACTGCCCACCGCCGAAACGATTTCTGGAAGCGCGCGGATGGTGGGCGAAACCGAATCCAGTTGGCGTCCGCCGTGGTTCGAAACCACAACTGCGGATGCGCCCTCGTCTACGGCGCGCCGCGCGTCGTCTGCGATTAGCAGGCCTTTGATCACAATTGGCCCCGACCAACTTTCCCGAATCCACGTCAGATCTTTCCAACTCACCGCGCCGCGGGACAACGATTCACTAACGTTCACCATGTCCAACGGCCCTTCTCCCGGCACGACAACGTTCTCAAGCTTAGGCACACCTCCATCGAGCAGGAACGAGACAAGCCAGCCGGGATGCAAAAGCAAATTCGGAAGGAAGGGAAGTTTTGCGAGCGCGCCCTTGCCAAGAAGTTGTGGCACGCCATTTCTCGGATCGCGTTCCCGCAGCCCTGCAACTGCGGTATCGATTGTGACCACCAGCGCAGCGAATCCAGCCTTGTGGGCGCGTTCAATCGCGCCTTCGGCTGCCGGCCGGCCGCCGGCCAGATAAAGCTGGTACCAGGCAAAACCGCTGGTTCCCGCTTTCACATCTTCGAGTTTGTGCCCGGAGATAGTCGAGAGTATGTATCCCGTGCCGGCTTCTCCTGCAGCGCGCGCGGCCGCAACTTCGCCCTCGGGATGCATGAGGCGACTGTAGCCCACCGGCGCGAGCATCGCTGGAAACGAAATCTCGCTCCCCAAAACCGTGGTGCGCAGATCGCAATTTTCCATTGCGATAGCCTGGTGCGGCCTGAAAATGATGTCCTCGAAGGCGCGGCAATTTTCCCGCAACGTAATTTCGGCGTCCGCGCCGCCGTCAAGGTAATCGAAGACCGCTCTGGGCACACGCCGTTTCGCCATACGCCGAAGATCGGCGATGTTGAGTACGCGCGAAGAAGACAGTTTGGCCATTTCTTGCGGTCAGGAAAAGTGAAAACAAGAAGCTACCAGCATCAGCCGGTGCACGCAACTGCAAGGCGCGACGTTCGCAGTCGGGAAACCTATCGGGAGTCCCCTGGGCCAACAGAAATTGATTAGCGTGCGGCAGCACTGATAGATGTCGGAGTGGCAACGGCGACCTTTACTGAATCGGGTTGCGTCCACACTGCCTTCCCGTCGTTTAACTCGACCCGGTTCATCGTAACCTTCAACTGCTGACGGTCCACTTCGACGAGAAGGTAGTGGTAGTTCACTTGTTTGCTTTGGAAGGGATCGTCGGGGGCACGCTCGATGGGATACGCATGAGCTGCTCCTCCACCAGAAACGAAGTAAGTAACGCCGCCGTGTTCGTGGCGCTCGTAATTGTGCACGTGTCCGGAGAAGACCACGAAACGAGCGCGAGCGTGGGCTTGCCGATCCTCAAGCATCTTCGCCAATTGCTGCTCCGGCAATCGAGCGGAGTGCCCCCCGCCAAATTTTTTCTCGTCAGAGGAACTGGTGTAGGGCGGATGGTGAAACATCACGAAGACAAAGTCGACATCCGATGGAATATTGTCCAGTTTGCGAGTCAACCACTGGCCTTGTGGACCCTCGGTTTCTGCAAGCGCACTGTCGAGCACAAGCATTAGCGTGTTCGCGGCCCTTACTGAGTAGTAGCGGCTGTTCTTGAGTGCGGGGAAACGCTGAAAATAATTACCCAGTGCAATCTTTTCGTCCCCGTGCAGATCGTGATTGCCGAGGGCAGGATAAATCGGGATCTTCTTGTCGCGCCAAATGCCGGTCTCGCTGTCCCAGGTTTTCCAATCGGATGTGTCGTTGCCGTTGTAGACGATGTCGCCAGTGAAGCACACAAAGGCGGGATTGGCCGCAGCGATGGCTTGCACCAGGGTCACGCGCACCGCGGGATTCGCGGCTTCGGTATCGCTTGGATCATGAAAGCGAGTGTCCCCGTACGCCACGAAACGAAACGGGACACTCACGTACAATTTTAGATCGACCGGCTTTTGCTCGGTTGGCCTTTTGGTACAACCAGTTAACCCAAATAGGACGATCGTTAAACAGGGGAGCAACAACGTGCGCGCGGAAGAATTGCGTTGTAAGAGCATGCTCGAGCTATACCGCCTCTCAGGTGCTGACTATTTCCCGACTACCAATACTTCGAACTGGCCTGACTCCATGGTGGACAGAAACAACTGGTGCGTTTTGGGATCGAGCGCCATGGTCTTCGCTCGCGACGCTGTCTTCACGCTCTCGACCACTGAATACTTATCAGGAGTCTCCTGACGAATCACCGTGATCGTGCCTTCGCCATTGGAGTTGAAGATTAATTTCCTCTCCGCATCGAAGGCAGTTGCGTCCACGTGATCGCCGATCGGAAGCGAAGTGATTATCTTCCCGGTATCCGTGTCCATCACGGCCATGACCTTGCTTCTGCACCCGATAAACAATCGGTGATGCGGGCGGTCGATGGCCATGCTGGACGGCGATTGGCAAGGCGCGGTTGGCCAGTGCTGTTCAGCCTTCAGGTTGCGCGAGTCGATCTTCACGACCATGCTCTGGTCTTCGAGATTGTTGAAGACATACCCAGCGCCGTCCGCCGCAGCAAACTCTGGTCCTCCACCGAGGTCGATTGTGCCGGCCACCTTTCCACTCGACGCCTCGATCGCGGTTGTGCTGTTGCCGTCTCCATTAAATGCAAAGACGCGCGAAGTTGCCGGATCGTAAATGATCGCGTCGGGATCCTTGCCGGTGGGGACCTGGCCAATTGTCTTAAGGGTCTTCAAATCGAAAATGGTGACGGTGGACGCCTTGCCGTCACTGACAAAGCCTCGCCCCAACTCTGGAGCGATAGCGATACCATGCACGCCGAGAGTGTTGGGAATTTTTCCCACGATCGCGCCCGAATCGACATCGAGCACTTCAACTTGAGTTCCGTGGGAAACGTAGAGCCTGCGGGCACCTTCATCGACAGTGAGGTAGTCCCAACTGCCCTGGCCAGGGATTGGAATTTTTTTAATTACTTGATAGCCCGGGGCGGCCTGACCTAACGCGGCACAAAAGGTCAACAACAATGTCAAAGCGAGTATAGCTAACTTGTTCAAAGGGTTCTCCTAGAGAAAGATATAGACAACTATGTACGGATTACGACTATCACCAACGTGCGGCCAGAGCATTTGCTTGGGCACCGGCGACCGCCTTCTGCCGAAGCTAAAACTCAAAGCGAAGCATGAATTGAATCTGGCGCGGCAAACCTGTGCCGGTATTTGGCGAGGCAGCGTTGTCGTTATTGTTGTTGAAGTTATTTGTGCTTGTGATGACACCGAAGCTTCCGGGGACGGATAAGTTTGTTCCAGGAACCGTGGTGTCGTACGACAAGGTAAGGTTGCCTGGATCGCCGAGTTGGACGTGGTTCAAGATGTTGAATACCTGAACGCCAAACTCCATCGCCACCCGCTCAGTCAGTTTGGTTGTTTTCATCAGCGCAAGGTCAATCTGCCAGCTATTCAGAGCTCGGATGAGGCCGTTCGGAGCATCTCCAAAACGAGTGAAGTTGCCGTTTGCGTCCACGGGTGGCGCAGTGAAGGCTGCGGCATTAATCAGGGGGATCCCATTGCGCCCCCCTCCTGGAAGAGTCAACGGCACACCAGGAATCACGTCCGGACGTTGGGTGGTTTGATCGTTACCATCCGGAAGAAGGTAGGTGCTTGCGAAGCTTCCCGGGCCTCCTGCACCGCCCGGGAAGAATAGGTTGTTAGGATTCGCTATCGGATTGCTAAGATCCATCTGCACCGTCAGGGGATGGCCAGTATGCCACAACCCGATGCTGCTCAACTCCCAGCCTCCGACGATCCACCCTAATAGTCCGGAATCGTTCAGAAAAGTCTTGCCTGGACCAACCGGGAGTTCGTAAACCGCGTTCAAGGTGAAATTCTGGCGAACGTCGAAGATGCTGGGGCCCTTGTCACAGGAGAGACAGTTAACGTTTTCGGGGCCATTCGACTCGCCTCCACCGACAGATCCGTCGTTAATAGAATGCGACCAGGTGTAGCGCGACTCGAAGGAAAGACCCTTCTTCATTCGATGTTCTAGCGAGAGGTTCAGTCCGTTGTACGTGCTAGACCCTACATCGTGTTTGAAGTCTACAGAACCAAACGGATCGGAACTGCTTATTCCCGGGGGCCCATTCGGGTCGGGAAGGTAGAACGCATCCAGGGGCCGAACACAATCCGTGGCGTGGGTAGAATCGCCGTTGGGCCTGACAGGAGTTGCGCAGAGGTTGACAGCACCCCGGGAGAACAAGCGCACACCGCGACTCCCCAAGTATTGTGCAGAGAGCAAGAAGTCGGCGGGCAGTTCGTGCTCTATCGTCAAACCCCATTCTTCCGCATACAAATCCCGGCGGTCCTGCCGTTGCAGCGCCCGGGGATGAGAGGCTGCCTTCGTCACGCCCGCGATCCCCGAAAGATCTGGCGCTGTTTGTTCGAACGCGGGACTTAGTTGTTGGGCTGAGTTGACTGCAACCCGAAAAGTGTCACTCTCGAGTCCGGCATTTAGATCATCGTTCTGGGCCGCTCCGTGATAAATTCCGAAGCCCGTGCGGAAGACGGTCTTTCCGTGCAAAGCGTTGGGAGCCCAAGCTAGGGCCAGCCTAGGATCGAAGTTCCGGTAGTCCGCATTGTAAAGAGCAGGATCTTTTGGACACGGCGGAGTGTTGAGCGGGCCGAGGCTTGGCGACACCGGCAATACGCTAAATGAGCCTGATCCGAGACATACCCCCCGGAATTGGTTGATGTCGAACACCGTTGTCCGGTTCGTCGCTTCGTGAGCAACCCCGTAGTATTCCCAGCGCAGACCTGCAGTGAAGGTTAAGGTTGGCGTGACTTTCCACTCGTCCTGAAAGTAAGGCATGTAGAACATGCGCCGCAGTCCGTGGCAGCACCAGGGAGCGATGAAGTTGATCTTGGAAAGTGTAGCGGTCGTCATAGCCGATTCGCTGGGAAAGGTGAGAACGTTATCGGCGGTTTGACCTTGATTGAGCCGCACCCGGCGTATTTCCATACCCGTCTTGAAAGCGTGACTGCCATGTGCCCAACTCAAGTTGTCAACCACTCCAAAAGTAGATCCAATTTCGATATCGGCGGTGTTGTCGTTGAGCGTAACGAAATTACTGCTCGTATCGACTGAAAACGGAAGCGCGCTCGCCTGCGGATTATGGAACGGGGAGCGGTTGATGTAGCCCTTGACCTCGTTAAAAAGGGTTGGCGTGAATGTGTGCTCCAGCGCGACTATGTAATTCGCTGGATGATTGATGGTCTGCAGCTTATCGCCTGGGAGGCTAGAGCCATTGGGTGCATCCACCAGACTGATGTCGCGTTGGGCACGAGCGTAAAGCAGCGTCTGGTCGTTGAACCTGTGGTCAATGCGAACCAGCCAGGTGTCCTCATGAACTACCGTGGGAGTCGCGGCCGTGAGCAGATCGGCGTTCGGATCGCCTGTCGTTTGTTGGAACGCGCTGTCCGGATAAGTAAAGCGAGGCGCACACCCATTGATGGTTCCTACTGACGCCCGCCACGGATACGCTTGCATGATTTCGCACATCTGCGGGGATTTATTCAATACTTGTTGCTGAAAAGAAGCGCCGCCGCCTGGTGGCGCGATACCTGACGGCACGGTGAATTGCTGGGTGGTCGATTGTAGCTGGCGCAAACCTTCGTAGCTGATAAAGAAAAAAGTTTTGTTTTTTTGGATCGGGCCGCCGACCGTCAATCCGTACTGCCCCATACGGAAGGGCGGAACGGCGGGGTTACCGTTGAGGTCGAAGTCATTGAAATTCCGCGCATCGAAAACGGAGTTCCTAAGATAGCCGAAAACTGTACCATGGAGGTCATTCGTGCCGGATTTGGTGACCACATCGATCTGGCCGCCCGCCTGGGTGCCATATTCCGCGTCGTAGAGAGCGCTGTTAACGCGGTATTCCTCGACAGCGTCCTGGGATATTTGCAGACGAGTTTGCGATTTCTGGGCCTGTTCTTGAATTCCACCCGCGTCCACGCCGTCAAACTGAAAATTGTTATCATCGCGCGCGCGTCCGGCGAACCTTATGGTGCGCTGATCGCCGCCACCGTCATCCTGGGCGAAAGGAGCGAGAAGCGTGAAACTCGCCCAATCGCGCCCATTGTTTGGCAATTCGGCGATTTGCGCCGCGCTGATGACCGTGGATGCCTCGGCCGAGCTGCGGTCGGCGGGTTCCGCGGACGCATTGACTTCCACTTTCTCAGCCACCCCGCCAACTTCAAGCCGGATATTCAAGGTGCGCGTCTGACCAACCTGCAGTGTGACCTGGTCGATGACCTTAGTCGTAAATTTCGGGTTCGTGGCGGTCACGGTGTACTGCCCAACCGCCAAGCCGGGGATGCGGTAGTAGCCGTTCGAATTGGTTAGCTGCTCTTGGTGGATGCCAGTATCGACGGCCACAACCTGTACGTTCGCTCCCCCGATGACCGCTCCCGTCGCATCCGCGACCGTGCCTTCGAGCACAGCCCGGTCAATCTGCCCGGACGCCCCTACCCAGGCAACGGTTAGGAGGAAGGCAAGAAGAGAAGCCTGAGCCAGAGCCAAGGATGAGTTTGCCGCCGGTGAGCAAGTTGGACGCATAAGCCTCCTGATATGTGAAAGGCAGTTCTCCCATCGAAACGAGAGTTATTGCCGGATTCTAGTGAGCGCGAAGTTAATGGATCGTTAACCGGAAATGAGCGGCCTGTAAAATTCACTTGGTGGGAAGAGCCTCTCCCTCTGCAGAAGGATTTGTTTTGAGAACTTGATCGCCTCGCCGGGGCAACAAAGAAGCGTCGCTATACTTTTGGTGAGTGGTTAATCAACGAAAGAGCGAGGACCATGAAATATCGAGCACTGGGTCGTACGGGGTGGAAAGTTTCGGAGATTAGTTTTGGAGCGTGGGCAATTGGCGGGTTCTGGGGACACGTGTCTGATGAAGACGCAATGAAGACGCTGCACCAGGCCATCGACAGCGGAGTGAATTTCATCGATACCGCGGATGTTTACGGCGACGGCCGCAGCGAACGCCTGATTGCGCGGTTGAAGAAGGAACGCAAGGACGAAATCGTCGTAGCCACAAAAGCGGGTCGGCGTCTACCGAAGCAGACCGTCGAAGGTTACAACCGCCAGAACCTGACTGCATGGATTGACGACAGCTTGCGCAATCTGGAAACAGACGCTCTCGATCTGCTTCAACTTCACTGTCCCCCAACCGATGCCTACTACCATCCGGAAATTTTCGGGATGCTGGATGATCTTGTGAGTGCGGGCAAACTTCGCTTTTACGGCGTCAGTGTGGAGCGAGTGGAAGAAGCTCTGAAAGCTATTGAATTTCCCAACGTGCAGAGCGTGCAGATCATTTTCAATTGTTTTCGCCAACGGCCGGCGGAATTGTTTTTTCCGCAGGCGAAGCAGAAGCACGTCGGAATACTGGCACGAGTACCGCTGGCCAGCGGGATGTTGAGCGGCAAGCTGAAGCGCGATTCTACGTTTCCCGCCGACGATCATCGTAACTTCAATCGCCACGGCGAAATGTTTGATGTGGGCGAAACCTTTTCAGGAGTGGATTACCAGCTTGGCCTCGACGCGGTGGAAGAAATCCGCCAGCTTCTGCCGCCGGGTGTTTCCATGAGTCAGTTCGGGCTGCGCTGGATTCTGATGTTCGACGCGGTCTCCTGCGCGATTCCCGGGGGCAAGCGTCCGGAGCAGGTTGCAGACAATTGTCACGCCTCTGACCTGGCGCCGCTTTCGGCGGAAACCATGGCGGCGATTAAACGGGTCTACGACGAAAAGATCCACCCGCAGGTGCACCAGCGCTGGTGATCTCTCTTTGCCTGGAGAGTCAGCGGTCTCACTCCGGCCAAATGCGCAACGCCGTTTTGGAAAGAATCTGCTCCTGAGTATGTTCGTTGAGCGGGAGCGCACGGAATGCTTCGAGATTTTCCTTCACCTCGGGCACCCCGGGTCCGGGCCAGTCGGTGCCGAATAGCGTTTTCTCCGCGACCTCGTCGAGGCGGGGGAAATATTTGAGCAAAGACTTCGGCGGAATTCCACTGATATCGAAAAAAACATTGGGATGACGCCGGAGTAGAAAGAATGCAGTCTGCATCCACAGCGGCCGGCCGCCGTGGGCGAGAATGATCTTGAGCTTCGGAAAATCGACGGCTACATCGTCGATAAAGATGGGATCGCCGTACCGATTTCGCGCGCCAGGAAAAATTGATGTTCCGGTGTGAAACATGACCGGAATGCCATTGGCTTCGGCGGCGCGATAGATAACTTCCAGTTCCTTCACCCCGTTCAAGTAATCATTGGGAAAAAGCAGTTGGTGCGGCGGGTGGATCTTGATCATGCGGATTTTCAGCCGCAAGATTTGTTCAATCTCCGCCTCAATGTTGCGCGACTGCCGGGGATGAATTCCGCCGCACGGAATCAGGCGTTTGGGGTCAGCCTTCACGTAGTCGGCAATGAATTGGTTCACTTCTGAAGTGAACCCGATCACATCCGGTGCGACGTAATTGATCAGCACTGCTCGGTCAATGCCCGCCGCGTCCAGATACTTGAGGAATGATTTCGGAGAACGGCTGAATTCGGCAATCTGCTCAAAATTCGGCCGGCGCTTCTTCATCAGTTCGAGGGCCTGCGGCCGGAACATGTCGAGCGGTTGGATGTGAATGTGGCAGTCGGTGATCACAATTTTAGCTCTGTACCTGCGGGTGCTTGGCTTGAACTCCCGCCGCTTGTCAGTGTAAGCTTTGAATGACTTTCTGTGGAAAACGCCTCACCCAGTTGGTCTCAAGTACCCAATAAAACGCTGAAAGTGCTCAAGATTAGCGGAAGTGGTGGAATTGGCAGACACACCATCTTGAGGGGGTGGCGCCGAAAGGCGTGGGGGTTCAAGTCCCCCCTTCCGCACCATGTTCCGGAGCGCTAGCGCACAAGAATTCGTTTCAACAAAGGCTTTCTAGTTCATGATCACACTTGTAACTCTGATTCACATTTTTGTTTGCTTCTTTCTGATCATCGTCGTGCTGCTGCAAAGCGGCAAGAGCGGTGACATTGCCGCGGCCTTCGGCGGACAGGGAAGCCAGACGGCATTCGGCCCGCGTGGCGCGGCCACTGTCCTCACCAAAGCCACGACCTGGTGCGCGATCATCTTCATGCTGACCTCGATAACGCTTTCGGTTGCGGCGTCGCGGAAGACTGGGCCCAAGTCGGTGTTCCAGAACTATCCGACGGCCCCGGCTAAGTCGGGTACTGCGCCTGTTCCTGCCACGCCTGCGCCCAAGAAGTAATCACCAAGCAGTCTTTAGCTCTGAGCGTTAGCTCCAATGTTCGCCTCACGAGGCGCGAAGCTAATAGCTAAAAGCTAGAAGCTAAGAGCTAGAAGCTAAGAGCTAGAAGCTAAGAGCTAGAAGCTAAGAGCTAGAAGCTAAGAGCCGTTCTCCCATGATCCACGAAATCCTTCCCGTCGGACCTTTGCAGTGCAACTGCTCGATCATCGGCGATGAGGTTTCTCACGAAGCCATGGTCGTCGACCCGGGCGATGACATTGCCGATGTCCTGGCCATCATCGAAGAGCGCAAACTTAAGGTGAAGCAGATCGTGATTACACACGCTCACATCGATCATGTGGGCGGGGCGATGAAATTACGTGCGGCCACCGGTGCGCCGATCCTGCTCAATCACAACGATTACACGCTATTGAAGATGCTCGATCTGCAGGCGGACTGGGTCGGGATGCAATCGCCAGGGAAGGTTGAGATCGATCACAGTCTCAACGAGCAGGATACTGTGACAGCGGGATCACTCACGGCAAACGTCATGCACACACCAGGCCACACCGAAGGCAGCATCTGCCTTTACTTTCCGGCCGAGAAGAAGTTAATTGCCGGGGACACGCTTTTTGCAGGCAGCATCGGCCGCACCGATTTGCCCGATGGATCATTCGAAAAAATAATGCGTTCATTGCACGACAAACTTCTGACTTTGCCGGATGACACCGCCGTCGTCCCGGGACACGGTCCGCTCACTTCCATTGGCGCCGAACGCGAGGTGAATCCGTTTTTGAAAAAGCGTTGAGTTAACGAGCCGAACTAATACCACCGCCCGAGCATTTACTCGCAACGCCGTTCCAGCAAATAGACGCCCGGTCCTTGCTGGCCGCGAACGGCGCGGCAGAATTCCTTCACCACAAATCCTGCGTGCAGCCCCTCGGTGAATGCGCGGCGAGTGGCCAGCCTCCACTCGTGTGCCAGCTTCTTATTGGTGTGTTCAATCCGATCCATATCGCGGGGGATTTCGATCGCCATTCGTTGCCTTGACAGCGATACCGCCAAATCGCCTTCCGCCGGCTTGCCATCGCCATTGAAACGGATGAGTGGTTCCAAGTGTTTCAGTGCATCGAGAACTTCGGCGGATCCATCTTTGCCGTTCAGCCGTTGCTGAACCCGCGAATCCGCCATGCGCCACGTTACCCATAGCCGGTCGGTTCCGTTAGTGTGCAAGTGGCTCGAAGTCTGCGGGCCATAGAAGTCGACTCGGTAGCTGTCTGAAATGACGCCGAGCTTACTGAAGTTCAGATGCGCATTCAGGCTGCGTAAAGGATCGAAGGTCCAAGTCATGTCCGTGATCCCCATCGTCAGCGCGCGTTCCCGTTGCGCCAGTTTTAAGCGGTAACCCAGCCCATATTCTCGATGCGACGGACGCACCGCAAGCATATGAGAGTGGAGACCAACTCTGCCGTGCTCAAAGCTCGGGAAGGCAAGCGCAAACCCAACCAGTTGGCGGCCTTCGAATGCGCCGATTAGAATGCTGCCAGCAGCTTTGAGCGCAACCGCCAAAGTGAGCGGAGTTACGTCGGCATCGTCAAGGCCCCACACTTCTTTTTCCAGGCGCAGCATGATCTCGATATCGGGAATCGTTTGGAGATCGCGGATAGTAATTGCGGATTGAGTTATCGAGCCAGACATGAAATCGCCGTTTGGGCGTCCAATATACGTGACGCGGCCTTATTCCTGCCATTGTGAAGCACCGGCGAACGCGATTCCGGCCCCGGTTAGGTAAATTTTTGTAAACGTCTGAGTAGCATAGACTTCAATGCACATCCAATCGCTGTGGATGTGTGCCCGCTGTCTGGGCAACTCGATCTTTATTTATTAACTCAATCTCTATTTATTTAAGATAAGTGCATCTCGGGGCGGAGGCCAGTGACACAAATGCTCTCTCATATGCTGCAATCTAAGGCGGGACTCACGCGTTTAGCGTCCCTCTTAGTTCTGCTACTTTTGCCGTCTCTTTTTACGGCGTGTTCCGGATCGAGTTCCAGCCCTTCGCGAGCTCGAGCCAATGCCCCACAGACTGTGCAAGTCACCGTTTCCCCCGCTCTGCGCCAGGATTTGCCAATCTACCTGACCGGACTAGGTTCTATAGAAGCTTATTACACGGTCAGTGTGAAGAGCCGCGTGGACGGCCAACTCGTCGATGTCAAATTCAAAGAAGGCGAGACAGTGAAGAAAGGCGCATTACTAGCAGTCCTCGATCCGCGTCCCTATCAGGTTCAACTCGACCAGGCGCAAGCGCAGTTGTTTAAAGACCAGGCGTCGTTGCGTGACGCCAGACTAAATTATCAGCGTTACAAAGATCTGTTACAGAACTCCGGCGCAATGTCGCAGCAGCAAGTTGATACTCAGCAGGCAACCGTCGATCAACTCGACGGCACTGTGCGCAATGATCAGGCGACGGTGGAGAATGCGAAACTGAATCTGGTTTATTGCCACATCACCGCGCCGGTAAGCGGGCGCATCGGTCTGCGCCTGGTAGATCCCGGAAATATTGTTCATGCCAGTGACGCAAATCCAATGTTGGTGATTACCGAGCTTCAACCGATCACCGCCGTATTTACCCTGCCAGAAGACCAGCTCCCGACGGTGGCACAGCACATGCACAAGGGCACCTTGCAGGTAGATGCCTACAGTCGCGACGACTTGACGAAGCTCGACACCGGAACATTGCTGACTATCGACAATGAAATTGACCAGACTACTGGAACCGGCAAGCTGAAAGCCATTTTCGAAAACAAGACCAGCGAATTATGGCCTAACCAGTTTGTAAATATTCACTTGCTTCTGGAAACGCAGAAGAATGTGACGGTGGTTCCCTCTGCCGCGGTGCAACGTGGACCGCAGGGAAACTACATTTACGTGATGAAGCCGGACAAGACCGTGGAAGTTCGCAATGTGACGATTCCGGTGACGCAGGGCAATCTCAGCGAAATCGCGAGCGGCGTTTCTCCGAACGAACTTGTGGTGACTGACGGCCAGGACAAACTTCAGCAGGGCAGTCATGTTGAACCGCACACTCAGGGGTCAGGCAGCCAAAATGCTCAAGGTGCGAGTCCTGATCAAAACGCCGCGAATGCACCGCAGAACCCTAATTCCGGCCAAGGGCAGGGTGCAAGGCGCGGCAAGAACGGTAATCAGCAACGTGGGACTGCTTCCCAATGAATCCGTCGCGGCTCTTTATTCTTCGACCAGTGGCTACGTCGCTCATGATGATCGGCGTTCTGCTGATCGGCATCGTGGCTTACCGGCAACTACCGGTTTCAGCCTTGCCGGAAGTTGATTATCCGACCATCCAGGTGATGACGTTCTACCCGGGGGCCGACCCGACGGTGATGGCTTCATCGGTAACCGCGCCGCTTGAACGCCAGTTCGGACAGGTCCCGGGACTAAGCCAGATGACCTCGACCAGCTCGCTGGGCGCATCGGTCATCACTCTGCAATTCAATCTCGATCAGAATATCGACATCGCGGAGCAGGAGGTGCAAGCCTCGATTAATTCCGCGGGAACTTACCTTCCCGTCGATCTGCCTAATCCTCCGATATACAGCAAGGTCAACCCTGCGGACTCGCCGATTCTTACTCTTTCGGTGAGTTCTGACACTTTGCCTTTATCCAAGGTCGAAGATCTTGCGGACACGCAACTCGCACAAAAAATCTCGCAGGTTACGGGCGTCGGCCTGGTTTCGATCAGCGGCGGCCAGAAACCTGCGGTTCGCGTGCAGGCGAATCCGACCGCTCTCGCCTCTTATGGCTTAGGTCTCGAAGACGTGCGTACCGCCATCGCCGCCGCTAACGTTGATCAGGCCAAGGGGACGCTCGATGGTGCGCGGCAATCGTTCACTATCGGCGCCAACGATCAGTTGGTCTCAGGTGCGCAATACAAGCCAATCGTGGTTGCGTACCGTAACGGGGCGCCGGTTCGACTGGACGCTGTGGCCCAGGTGACTGACGGGGTGGAGAACGCCGACCAGTCAGCGTGGATGGGCCAAGGTTCTGTTCTTTCTCCCGCGGTGATCGTGAATATTCAGCGTCAGCCAGGCGCGAACATCATTAGTGTTGCGGACAAGATCAAACTGCTTTTGCCCCAATTGCAGGCCTCGCTTCCAGCGGCCGTACGGGTTTCAATTCTCACTGACCGCACCGAAACCATTCGCGCATCCGTGAAGGACGTGGAATTCGAATTGACGCTCACCATTGGGCTGGTCGTAATGGTGATCTTTCTTTTTCTGCGAAACCTGCGAGCGACCATCATTCCCAGTGTCGCGGTGCCACTGTCGATCGTAGGAACGTTTGCAGTGATGTATCTGCTCGGCTACAGCTTGAACAACTTGACGCTGATGGCCTTAACGATTTCCACCGGCTTCGTAGTCGATGACGCCATCGTGATGATCGAAAACATCGATCGCTTTCTCGAAGCCGGCGAGTCCCCGCTGGATGCCGCGTTGAAAGGCGCGGGTCAAATCGGCTTCACCATCGTTTCGTTGACGGTTTCCTTGATCGCGGTTTTGATTCCTCTTCTGTTCATGGGCGATATTGTGGGCCGCCTGTTCCGCGAATTTGCGGTTACGTTGGCGGTCACGATCCTGGTTTCGGCCTTTGTCTCGCTCACGCTGACTCCCATGATGAGTGCGCGCTTACTGAAATCGAAAGCTGATCACAAGGAAGGCCGGTTCTACCAGTGGTCCGAGCGCGTTTATGAGCGCGTGATTCAAGGTTATGGTCGCACACTGAAGTGGGTACTGCAGCACCAGACAGCCACCTTGCTGGTAACGGCTGCGACTCTGGTAGTCACGTTGCTGCTCTACATCGTTGTGCCCAAAGGTTTCTTCCCAGTCCAGGACACGGGCGTCATTCTTGGCATTTCAGAAGCGCCGCAAGATGTTTCCTTCAGCGCCATGTCGCAGCGACAGCAGCAGCTGGCACACGCTATTTTGAAAGACCCTGATGTGCTGAGCCTCTCATCATTCATTGGTGTCGACGGAACGAATTTGACCATGAACAGCGGCCGCATCCAGATCAACCTGAAGCCGCGAAATGAACGCAGCGCGAGCGCCTCTGACATCATTCGGAGGCTGCAGCCGCAGCTCGCGAACATCCAGGGAATCACGCTGTACATGCAGCCGATCCAGGACTTAACGGTTGAGGACCGCGTCAGCCGGACTCAATATCAGTATTCGATGGAGGACATCGACGCGCAGGAACTCTCGGTGTGGTCGCAGAAGCTGATTCAACAACTTCATTCCGCTACCGCGCTCCGTGACGTGGCTAGCGATCAGCAAAATGGCGGACTGCAGGCGGATTTGGTTATAGACAGGGATTCCGCATCGCGACTCGGAATTTTACCGGCTCAAATTGACGCCACTTTGTATGACGCTTTCGGCCAGCGTCAGGTCTCGACCATCTATACCCAGCTGAACCAATATCACGTGGTGCTCGAGGTTGATCCGCAGTTTCAAAGGGACCCACAGTCGCTGGACAGTATCTACGTGAAGTCAAATACCGGGACGCAAGTCCCGCTTTCTGCTTTCAGCCACATCGAGCGCACCAATTCCACACTCGCCATCAACCATGAGGGACAGTTCCCGGTTGTGACCTTATCTTTCAATCTGGCCCCGAACTCATCGTTGGGAGAAGCGACCAAAGAGATCGACGCTGCCGAGCAAGCAATCCAGATGCCGGCCAGCATTCACACCAGCTTTCAGGGAACAGCCGCCGCCTTTCGCAATTCGCTTTCGAGCGAACCACTGCTGATCCTGGCTGCGATTATCACCGTGTATATCGTGCTTGGAGTCTTGTATGAGAGCTACATCCACCCGATCACGATTCTGTCGACGCTTCCATCTGCAGGGGTAGGCGCATTGCTCGCTCTCATCATCACCGGCAACGATCTCGGCGTGGTCAGCCTGATTGGAATTATTTTGCTGATTGGTATCGTGAAGAAAAACGCCATCATGATGATCGACTTTGCGCTTGAGGCCGAGCGGGATGAACATAAGCCGCCCGAAGAGGCGATCTTTCAGGCGTCGCTTTTGCGCTTCCGTCCCATCATGATGACCACCATGGCCGCGCTGTTCGGCGGATTGCCGCTGGCCCTGGGCACGGGAACAGGTTCGGAATTGCGGCACCCGCTGGGTATCACCATTGTCGGCGGATTGCTGGTCAGTCAACTCTTGACCCTTTACACCACTCCGGTGGTTTACCTCTGGTTCGATCGTTTGTCGCAGAGATTCTCGCGATTTGGATTCCGGCACTTTCAGGAACAGCCGGTTGCGGGGGATTAGTTGAGCGTTTCGTCTCCATTCATTAAGCGCCCAGTCGGCACATCGCTGCTGACTATCGGATTGCTGCTCGCGGGAATTCTCGCGTTCCAGTTCTTGCCGGTTGCGCCCTTGCCGCAGGTCGAATTCCCCGTGATTCAAGTTGGCGCGTCGTTGCCGGGCGCGAGTCCTGAGACCATGGCCTCCGCGGTCGCCACTCCACTGGAACGCCAGTTCGGCCGGATTGCAGGCATTAATCAAATGACGTCCACGAGCCAGATCGGTTCGACTGGTATCGTTTTGCAATTTGATCTGAACCGCAACATCGACGCCGCCGGTCGAGACGTACAGGCCGCGATCAACGCAGCGCGTAGCAATTTGCCGTCGTACCTGCCTGGCAATCCCTCTTACAGGAAGGTGAATCCCGCAGACGCCCCGGTGCTTATTGTTTCTCTGACTTCGGATACATATACGCTTCCCCAAATGTACGACAGTGCCGACTCTGTGCTGGCGCAGAAGTTGGCGCAGGTGGATGGAGTGGGCCAGGTGTTTGTGGGCGGCGCCGCCCAACCGGCGGTGCGCGCCGAAGTTAATCCCAATCTGCTGAATAAACTTGGCATCGGCCTGGATGTGGTGCGCAGCGCGCTCGGGTCAGCGAACGCGAACAGCGCGAAGGGCAGGGTAGCCGACGCGATTAATACCTGGACGATTCAGGACAACGATCAGATCAAGACGGCTGACAAATATCAGTCGTTGATCGTTTCCTACAACAATGGCGCGGGGGTAAGGCTCAGTGACGTTGCCAACGTGTCGGATTCCGTGGCCGATACTCGGGTCATCGGTCTTTCCGCGCATGGCACCAGCGATCGTTCAGCGAAGGGCAAACCTGCGGTATTGATCATCATCTTCCGTCAGCCCGGCGCGAACATCATCGACACCGTCGACCGCGTATATGCGTTGATGCCCCAACTAGCGGCTTCCATTTCTCCGGCCATCCATCTCGACGTTGTCATGGACCGCACCACCACCATTCGCGCTTCGGTGCATGATATCGAAATTACGCTGATGATTTCGGTATTTCTCGTCATCCTGGTGGTGTTCGCATTTCTGCGCACGGTTCGCGCCACCATCATTCCCAGCATTGCCGTTCCACTCTCGCTGATCGGAACCTTCGCGGTGATGTATTTATTGCACTACAGCCTCGACAACCTTTCCCTGATGGCACTGGCGATTTCAACCGGCTTTGTGGTGGACGACGCGATTGTCGTTCTTGAAAACATTACGCGCCATCTCGAACAGGGGATGACGCCGGTGGCGGCAGCTTTCCAGGGGGCGCGCGAAATTGGATTCACCGTGCTCTCCATGAGCACATCGCTGGTGGCAGTTTTCATTCCGATATTAATGATGGGAGGACTGGTCGGGCGTCTGTTCCGCGAGTTTGCGGTCACGCTGAGCATCGCAATCGGAGTTTCGCTCCTGGTCTCGCTTACCACGACGCCGATGATGTGCGCGCAGATTCTTAAGCCCATCGAGGAGGAAAAGCACGGAAGGTTTTTCCGCGCCTCGCAGGCGGTTTTCGATTGGACTCTCAAGGTTTACCGCAGCAGCTTGGGCTGGGTGTTGCGGCACCAGCCGCTGACGCTGGTGGTCACCATCGCCACCGCATGTCTCACCGTCTACCTTTACATACAGGTTCCAAAGGGGTTTTTCCCGCAACAAGACACTGGGCGTGTAATGGGATCGGTACAGGCGGACCAGGACATTTCCTTCCCCGCGATGCGGCAAAAAATGGAGCAGTTTGTAAACATTGTCATGCACGATCCGAACGTGCAGACGATTGTAGGATTTGCCGGGGGCAACACGGCGAGAAACCAAGGCCGGATGTTCATTACGCTCAAGGCCAAAGGCAAGGAACGAAAGTTGACGGCTGATCAAGTGATTGGCGAACTCCGACGAAAGCTAACCGCTGTGCCGGGCGCAACCCTCTTTATGCAGTCTGCCCAGGACCTAACCATTGGTGGACGCCAAAGCCAGGCGCAATACCAGTACACGCTTCAAGGAGAGGATTTGAATGAGCTGAATTCGTGGGCTCCTCGCTTGCTGCAGAAATTGCGCACACTAAAAGAATTGCGCGACGTAAATACAGACCAACAGGACAGAGGTCTGGAAGAAACTGTAATTATCGATCGCGACACCGCTTCGCGCCTTGGTATTTCTCCGCAAGCCATCGACAACGCGCTTTACGACGCTTTCGGACAGCGGCAAGTCTCGACCATCTATCAGCAGCTGAATCAATACCACGTGGTGATGGAAGTTGATCCGCAATACCAGCAATCGCCCGCGGCGCTGGATGCAGTTTATGTAGGTTCGTCGACCGGATCGATGATACCGCTTTCTGCCATCGCGCACTTTGGCCCGTCGAACACCGCGCTGGCTGTCAACCATCAGGGGCAGTTCCCCGCAACAACGATGTCATTTAACCTTGCACCAAACGTTTCGTTGGGGCAGGCCACTCAGGTCATCGAACAGGCGAAGAATGAAATTCAGTTTCCTGCCACGATTCACGGCAGTTTTCAGGGGACGGCAGCGGCGTTTCAGGAATCTGTCTCCAATGAACCTGTGCTCATCGCGACCGCCCTGCTGACGGTATACATCGTTCTCGGAATTTTGTACGAAAGCTATATTCATCCCATCACCATTCTGTCGACTCTGCCGTCGGCGGGTGTGGGTGCGCTGCTTGCGTTGCTGGTGACAGGTCGCGAGCTGAATGTAATGGGCCTGATCGGAATCATTCTTCTGATCGGCATCGTGAAGAAGAATGCCATTATGATGATCGATTTTGCTCTCGATGCCGAACGCCGCGAGGGCAAAGCTCCACAAGACGCCATCTTCGAAGCCTGCATGTTGCGCTTCCGCCCGATCCTAATGACGACCATGGCCGCTCTGCTCGGTGCACTACCGTTGGCTCTGGGAACGGGCGTGGGTTACGAATTGCGGCAGCCTCTCGGCATCACCATCGTCGGCGGCTTGATTTTGAGCCAGGCGCTTACGCTTTTCACCACCCCGGTCGTCTACCTCTACATGGATCGCATTCGCTGGGCTGTGCGGCGAAAGGATCGTCCAGTTCCTGGGCACGTCGCGCCCGCCGGCAGCCAGGCCGATTAGTCAGTTTCATTCCTGAAACTATTCAACCCTCATTACCCCGGTTACTTGCGAACGATAACCTCACCGTTATGATCTAAACTTGCTCCTTCTCTTGCGTACACGTGGAGTTCATATATTGAAGGTCTTTAGTCTTTCCGTCGCGGCCGCAGTGCTCGTGCTCTGCGCCACGCTATCTGCGCAGGATTATCAGGTGGTCGCTGTTAAAAACGGCGGCATCATCAGCGGCACCGTCAAGTGGGCCGGCCCCAAGCCGCACCTGACGCCGCTTTCGATCAATAAGGACCCGCTAATTTGTGATCCGAACTCGATGAAGACCCGCGACCTGGAACGTCTGATTATCGGGCCGCAGTCTGGAGTCGCGAATACGGTTGTTTTTCTGAAGGACATTTCGCGTGGTAAATCGATGGATTTGCCCCAGCAGAGACGCTTTCTCGACCAAACGCATTGTCGCTACGAGCCGCATATTCTGCTGGTCCCTGCCGACGCAGAGTTGCAGATGAAAAGTTCCGATGCCACGCTACACACCATCCATATGACTGGTGCCGCAACCTACAACTTGCCATTCCCCTTCATCAATCAGACAGTCGCCCGCAAAATGCCAAGCGTTGGGCTGGTCAGTTTGCGGTGCAATGGCGGCCACACCTGGATGAACGCTGAGATGTTTGTGGTGCCGCATCCGTACTATGCGGTCACTGACGAGAGCGGGAAATTCGAATTGGCGGACGTGCCGCCGGGAGAATATCAGGTCGTTGCCTGGCATGAAGGATGGAATGTCATGCGGCAGGAGGCAACCTATGACGTGCTTACCGAGAAGCGCACCCAGCGCCCGGTTTTTGCCCCAGCGAGAACTTGGGAAAAGAAAGTTAGCGTTCAGCCGAACTCCGGCGCTGTAGTCAACTTTGTGATTTCCGAAAAGTAGGCGACTAGATCTCGGGATTCGTTTCCGACTGTCAATTAGCTTCGGTACTCGTAAGCGACCAGACTAGCGTCCACCCACCCTATTGCCAGTCGAATCGTGTTTTGAGCAACTTACGCCTTCATGTCCCTTACGTCCTGTGACATTGGTAACGTGCGTGAGGATTTGTCTCGGCTTAGGCTATTAAGAGGTTTCGGGAGCTACCATTCTAAGCAGCGGCACAAAAGCGATTACGCAGGCTTCGGCGCGTCCATTTATCCACAGCCTGAATATTCTGGTGAAGTACGTGCGCCTCTATGGTTTCGATCACAAGCGCACCCAAACCCAATTCGAGGTGGCATGGGCCGAACTCAAGGACTCGATGCCCGTAAGCAAGGGAAATTTTGTGCTCGGAGTGTCAGGCGAGCGCTTGCTGCTGGATGGAGTTGCCATTGAAACCGGGCAAGCCGAACGCGGCTTCGCTCAACTGCTGACCGCTTCTGGCCTTTCCAGTATCCAGTTTTCTGCCGATGTAACCCCCGAGGAATTTGAGAAATTGGTGCGGGCTTTCGCCTTCAATGGCGCGAAGGCGCAGGATTTGGCCGACCAGATCAAAAGCGCTTTCTCGGACAATAAAGGAAGTATTCGCATTAACGAAATAAAGTTCGTAGCCTCTGATGCCGCGTCGGTAAATATGACGGCAGCAGCGCACATCGTGGCGCAGTCTCTCGGCCCTGAATTCAAAGATTGGCTCAATGATCCCAACAAATTGGTACAGGTGATTGCTGCTGCTGAGGGATCTCAAAAACCTAAAGCCGCAGTGAATAAGGGCACTAAAAACGAGGAGGGCAGTTGGAGCAACTCGCCATTCCTCCTGAACAGCAAAGAAACTCAGCAGGCACTGCAACTGTTGACGCGTTTTGGCGAATTAGCCGCAGTCAAGTCACCCAAACCAGAGCTGATTGGATCGGAATTAGATCGTGCCGATGACAAGATCAAGAACTCGGTGCTCACCTTACTCGATGAACTATCGAGCGCGGGCCCAGACCCGAAGGCCGCAAAGCCCCTGTTGATGCGCGCCGCCGAGCAGCTTGCGATCCGCTATGCGTTGGAGCGCTTTGAAAGCGGCGACCTCAAAGTAAATGCGGTCCACGACATTCTGGAGCAGATGAGCCAGCAAATGGGCAATCTTCGGAAGATTCTGCAGATGCACGAAGCCAAGATGAGTAAGGCGGGCATCATGGTGGAGTCGCACTCCGATATTCTCGACCGCAACTTCTGGTCTGAGCTTCCTGAAAGCAGCAAGAAGAAGGCGTTGCAATCCGAGGATGCCGCGTGTGTGCCTGCGCGTAATGTGCGTCAATACGTCGAGCTGCTGCTGCAGCGCAGCGATCGCGAAAGCGCCTCGGCCATTCTTCTTAATTACGCCGCTGCCGTGACAGCAAAAGATCCTGAATACCGCTCTCGCGTGGCGGATGGTATTGCCCAGCTAGCGGATTTATTTGCACTCGCAGGCGGAAGCGTGCTGGGCGAAGCCACGCAGAAACTCGGGGGCGCAATCGCGAAGGAATCGAATCCTGAGATCGAGGCGTTATTGAGCGCCGCCTTTGTTCGCTTGAGTTCGGAAGCGTCCCATCGCAGACAATACCGAGCGGTTGCCCAGACCTGCGAAGCCATGGAGTACGTCGCCAGCCGGCGTCCAGCGCTCGAAAGAGAATTGCGTTCGCGGATTGGCGTCGAGGGACGGATGCCTGACTTTATCGAGGACGCTCTTTCGCAAACGAAATTTAATCCTGATCTGGTCGGAGTTTTACGCCGGAACGCGAGGGCCTCAGTCGAGCACCTCGCGGACCGTTTCTTCCGCGCTATGAAACGCGAGGAGTGCGACCGCATTGTGGAGTTGGTCAATGAACTTGGCTCTGGCGCGAACGAATATTTGCGCGAGATGTTGAGCAACGGACCTCAGCGGCAGGCGGTTTCATCGGTTGGATTGATGAGCAGGCTGGACGTACCGGCCTTGCTCGAATTACTTCCGTCTCGTCTGACCCAGCTGAACCGCTTTTATCAGGATTTGATCGTGCGCCAGATTGCGTACGGCGCGGCTGGCAATCGTGGCCGCACCCTGCTCGAGATCCTTGAAGTGCTCGATCCCACGGTAGTGCCGCAGGCGCTGGATGAAATTGGAATGAGCGGAGACCGCACTGCTGCGCCCCCGCTGATCGTAATGGCCGCGGCTGGCGAAGCGCAGGGGCGCTCTCCACTGCTTCAGCTTAAGGCGATTGAAGCTTTGGGGAGGTTGCGCGAGCCGGAAGCGGTCCCGGTACTGCGAACCTTGTTCGAAGCAAAGAAGATGTTCAAATGGCAGCACCATCGGGAGCTGCGTATTGCCGCGGCACAAGCTTTGGCGAAAATTGACATGCGTTACGCCACACAAGTTATGGCAGAGAGCAGCCTCGAACCTGGCGAGCTCGCGATTGGTCCGCTCGATTCGGCCCCGGCGTGTCCGTGGGTCCGGCAGCGTCGCTACGAGCGCATCATTCTCAAGCGTGCAGTGCCGGCGAGTATTAGCAGTTCCTGGGGAAAGTCACAGATTTCGGTGCACGAGTTGAGCCTTGGCGGCGGCATGGGAACAAAGGGAGACACCTTGCGGGTCGGATCCGATGCTGACCTTCAAATGACCGTAGGTATGAGTAAAATTCGCGCTCAGGTCGTCCTGCGGCGCGCCCACGTCAACGAAGTTGGATTTGAGTTTGTCAACATGGACCTCGAAAGCCGCCAGCGCTTGCGCCGCCTACTCATGGGATCACTCGATCATGGTCCAGGATTCCGCGGCGGCAAAGGATACGAACGCCAGTAGTAGCCGATTTCAGCCGACATTCCCTTCAAACAAAATGTGCCAAAAGGAACCATGTGGGGACGGGCGCCCTCGCCCGTCCAGGCGCAAGCTCGGCGACAAGAACTTCGAAACAACTGATTTGCTGAGTTTTCACAACACCCCGATTCGCCCTGCTATCTCCTCGATGGCGGAATACGGATCACGCTTGTGTTCCGCAACGTCGGCTGCCAGCCGTGAAAGTTCGCCCTCCGGCATGGCAGCGTGCGCCCGTTGCAGCAACGTGTCGCGCAGCATCTCCAGCAGGCGGACCTCCCAGTTCTGTATCTTGCGTTGCGAAGACAAACCCAGTTTTTTCTGGTGCGCCTCGTAAATGGCAACTGCATCCGCAAGTTCTTTGATCCCCCGACCATCAGTTGCCACCGTCTTCACAATCGGCGGCGTCCATTGATCCGCGCGTATGGCTAAAGATTGCATGGCGCGAATTTCCCGGTCCACTCGTTCTGCGCCGTCATGGTCGACTTTGTTGATCACAAAAATGTCGGCGATCTCCATGATGCCGGCTTTTATGGTTTGCACGTCGTCGCCCATGCCGGGGACAAGAATCACCACCGTGACATCCGCCAAGCGAACGATGTCAATCTCGTCCTGGCCAACGCCGACAGTTTCGATGAGGACCAGGTCGCGGCCGGCCGCGTCGAGCACTAGCGCGACATCGGCGGTGGTCCGCGCTAGGCCGCCGAGCGAACCGCGAGTGGCCATGCTGCGAATGTAAATCCCGGGATCAGAAAAGTGCTGCTGCATGCGAATGCGGTCGCCCAGGATTGCTCCGCCGGTGTAAGGGCTGGTGGGATCAACCGCGATAATGCCGATGGTGTGTTTTTGTTCGCGGTAGTGTTTGGCCAATTGATCGACCAGCGTGCTCTTGCCCGCTCCCGGAGCGCCGGTAAGACCGATGGTGCGAGCCTTTCCCGAGTGAGGGAATAATTCTTTGAGCAGCTGCACCCATCCGGGAGAGTGATTCTCAACGGTCGAAATGGCGCGGGCCAGCGCACGTGGATCGCCGGAACGGAGGTCACCTAGTAGAGGTTGCGTAACACGACTCAAGCCAGTAAGTGTAAAGCAGCCGAAAAGAATGACGAAGTATTATTGTGGACCACGTTCAGCGAAGAAATATTGCCAACAAATGCATGTGAGCACGCCTGGCCTCCCTTCAATTGTGCCAATATTTAGCGTTTCCCGGTCTCCGTCAAAGGTAATAATTAAAGCCTTACTGTTCGGCATACCAATGGTATGATAGGATGACTCTAACAATGGCCAAGCCATCCACAAAACGGAAAGAGAAACGGACCTTCTCGCTTTCATCGGAATCCTTGCATTTCTTGGAGTTGATGCGGAAGAGGCGAAAGAGTGCTTCGGTTTCTGCAGTTTTGGACGAACTGATCGCCCAGCACCGACGCAGTCAAGAAGCTCAGCGTATTTCCGCTTCCATTACCGGCTACTATGACTCGCTGACGAAGGGCGAAGTCACAGAAGATCGCTTGTGGGGTCAGTTCGCCGAAGGTCAATTTCCCGACGAGTCATGATCCGGTCCCCTCTTCGTGGCGAGATATGGTTTGTCAAGCTGCCGACCGATCCTTCCGATAAGCCGGCTCGACCTGTCGTAATTGTCTCGACTGATGCCCGCAACCGGCACCCACGCGCAAGCACAGTTTTAGTCGTACCACTTTCAGGATCGGTGGAGCGAGAGGTCGTCACTCACATTCCGCTCTCTTCCGGTGAAACTGGATTGTACCCGTCGGTCGTAAGATGCGAGGATATAACCGTGATGCGCAAAGAATCTTTACTTGAACCAAAGCAACCATTGCGTATGCTGTCTCACTCACGTATTTGTCAGATCGCAGATGTGGTTCGAATCGCGATGGGATGCCCAAGACTTTGAAGCACTTCTAATCTTTCAGCAACTGTCTCGCGATCACCAATCGCTGTATCTCGCTGGTGCCTTCACCGATGGTGCATAGCTTGACGTCACGATAATACTTTTCCGCGGGGTAATCCTTAATGAATCCATATCCGCCGTGGATCTGCACCCCTTCGTTGGCGCATTTCACGGCCACTTCACTCGCAAAAAGTTTAGCCATGGATGATTCGAGCGTAGTTTTCATTCCGGCATCTTTCATGGCAGCGGCGCGAAACGTAAGCAGGCGTGCGGCTTCGATTTCGGTGGCCATGTCGGCCAATTTCCATTGGATCGCCTGGAAATCGCTGATGGCGCGTCCAAATTGTTTGCGCTGCCGAGAATAGTTCAGGGCCGCTTCGTATGCGCCTTCCGCCATTCCGAGCGACAACGCTGCGATGGAAACCCGACCGCCATCGAGCACCCGCATGGCGTCAACGAACCCTTGCCCCTCGGTCCCCAGCAAATTTTCAGACGGCAGAACGCAGTCTTCGAAGATCAACTCCGCAGTGTCGCTAGCGCGCAACCCGAGCTTATCTTCTTTTTTCCCCGGACGAAAACCTGGAGTTCCTTTCTCCACAATAAAGGCGGAAAGACCGTGAGTATGTGCGGCGCGATCGGTCACCGCGACAACGACCAGCACATCGGCATAGTGGCCATTGGTGCAGAAAGTCTTGGTGCCGTTGAGGACCCAGTTGTTTCCTTTGCGAACCGCGGTCATGCGCGCGCTGCCGGCGTCCGATCCGGAAGATGGTTCGGTCAGTCCCCACGCGCCAATGAATTCTCCGGTCGCGAGCTTGGGAATATATTTCTTTCTTTGAGTTTCGTTCGCAGCTAGAAAAATGTGATTCGAGCAGAGCGACGTGTGCGCCGCAACGATGATGCCGACCGATCCGTCTACGCGCGAAAGTTCCTCGACTGCGGTCACATACTCGACGTAACCCATGCCGGCGCCGTCCAGCTCCGAAGGGAAGATCACGCCCATCAACCCCAGCTTGCCCAGTTCCTTTATCGTCGAGAGCGGAAAGTCGCCGGCCTCGTCCCACTTGCGCACGTGGGGGGCGATTTCGCGCTCGGCAAATTCGCGGACACTCTTCTTCAGCTGCAGCTGTTCTTCATTGAGCTGGAAATCCAAGGGTTACTCCTCTTCCAAGGAGTAATTACAACACAGGCGCAGGGCTAACAAAAATGTCGCTGCCGACCGGTTGGTTACGTCCGGGTAGCGGCGCGTTTGCCGAACAGTTTCTTCGCCATCCACACCGGCGCGACGAAGACATGTGCTGGATTGGTGAGGAATGCCGGCTTGTTTCCTTCAATGAGATGTCCCAGCCAGGCCAAGGCAAAAGCAGTAGGGATCAGAATGAGCGCGATGATCCAGTGAAACCAGACGACGATGATCGAAGAAAACCCTACGGGGATGGCGATCAGATGCAGCGCGCGGTTTACCGGGTGGTTATGCGCGCCATCGTAATGCGAGTAGAGACCCATACGTGCCCTCGCTTTCGGGCCGGATTATACCGCTAAATCGACCGAAATGAAGCGCTCAAATACTTCGTTCGAAAGCATTCTTCCCTTCGCGGTGAGCCGAATTGTCGCAGCGTCTTTTTCGAGGAGACCTGCTTCCGTCAGTTCAGAGATGCTCTCGTTGTAGGCACCGACTCGATTTTCGCCAAACTCCAGCCTCAGCGTCCGCAGATCGACTCCTTTATTCAAACGCAATCCAAGAAAAAATGCCTCTTGCAATGCGTTTTCGGAAGGTACGACTGTGCGTTCTTTTGCCGCGCCAGAGAGATATTTTTCCAGCGAATCAGAATTTGAAAATCGCACCGTGCAACCTGCATCTGCCGAGTGCAACATGGAGTGAGCATCGACTCCAAATCCCAGATAAGGTTGCCGCGTCCAATACTTCAGGTTGTGCCTGGATTCGAAGCCGACGCGAGCGAAGTTTGAAATCTCATATTGCCGGATTCCGGCAGCATTCAGGCGCTCAACCGCGATTTCATACATGTCGGCGGTGAGGTCTTCATCAGGGACGAAGTGCGCGTGATACTTTTGTCCCCCGGCAATCAGCTCACGTCCCAGACGGGAATCATCATCGACTTCGAGCATGTAAATGCTGGCATGCGGAACTTGCAAAGAAATTAATTGGTCCAACGATGATTCCCAACTCTCGCGACTCTGGTGTGGAAGGCCGGCAATCAGATCAACGTTGAGGTTCGAAATTCCCGCCGACCGCAAGCGCGCCATATCGTCAATGACCGTCGCGTGCTTGTGTAGCCGGCCAACTGATACCGCCTCTGTATCGTCAAACGATTGCACTCCCAGGCTTACGCGATTGACTCCGCAATGCTGCAGAGTCTCAAGACCACACGGAGTCAAAGTTCCCGGTGCGCACTCCACCGTGATTTCCGAGCCGGCGGGCACGGCGAAATTTTGCCGAATCGTGACAAAGATACGTTCCAGCTGTGTAACATCCAAAAGCGTGGGAGTGCCGCCGCCGAAGTAGATGGTGTCTACAGCGCGGTCGAGCAAACCGCCCACTTGGTCAGCCGTTTGGGCTGCCTGCTCAATCTCGGTGCACACCCCAGCAACGTATTTTTCGAACACTGCACGCGAGAAAACATCGGAGGCGAAATTGCAGTAGCTGCACTTTGTTTTGCAGAAGGGGACGGAAATGTACAATGCGAGCGGCATCTGTATGATTATCCCACTTGCAGGCAGTGCGTATAGATGTGGGCCGACACAACTAACAGCTCGTCCTCGGGTTCCAGAAAGTGAGTGAGGAATTGCTTTCGCAAGAACGAAAGGGCCGAAAACCCAAGACCGAGGCGGTTTCGCAGCCATTTGCATCAGAGGATAAAGTAGACTAACTCATGGTTCCTCGCGTCGTCATAACTGGAATGGGCGCCGTCAGCCCGAATGGAATAGGCAAGGAAGCTTTCTGCCGCGGCGTTCTTGCCGGCAAGTCAGGGGTGAAGCGCATTTCACGCTTTGATTCTTCCAGGCTGGCAGTTCATATTGCTGGCGAGATCCCTGAGTTTGACGAATTGGCATGGGTCGAACCGCGCGAGCGGAAGAACGTCTCCCGCGTGGTGCCGCTCTGCTTGGCGGCTACCTCTGAAGCAGTGAACGACGCCGGTCTCGAAATCGCTGCGATGTCGGTGGACGAAAAACGGCAGATCGGTATTGTGCTTGGCACCGGTGGTGGCGCTCAGGAATTTTCTGAAGAGCAATACCGCTTGTGGCACTGCGGCAAAGAAAAACAAGTGAGTCTATTTTGCATCCCCAGCGGAACCATGGGAACGATTCCCAGCGAAATCAGCATGCGGTTCGGATTTCGCGGCTACAGCCATGTCGTCACTGCAGGTTGCACTTCTTCGACTGATGCGCTCGGCTATGCCTACCAGCACATCCAAGCCGGTGTGCAGCCCATGTTTGTCGCGGGCGGTGTGGATTCGCCGATCACGGAAGGAATCGTGAAAGGCTACACCATGATTCGCGCGCTTACGCAATCGTGGAATGATCAGCCCGAGCGCGCGTCGCGTCCTTTCTCTGCCGATCGCGACGGCTTCGTCCTTGCCGAAGGTTCGTGGATGTTCGTTCTGGAAGAATATGAACACGCGAAGGCCCGCGGGGCGCGGATTTACGCCGAGATCAGTGGATACGGCGCCACTTGCGAAGCCTACCATCGCGTGCGCATGAGTGATTCGCCGGAAGAGCCGGCACGTGCAATCGCACTTGCTCTTGACGAAGCCGGAATCGGTGCCGCAGACATTCAGTACGTAAGCCTTCACGGCACCTCGACGGAAATGAATGACCGTGTGGAAACGCGAGCTCTGAAGTTGGCACTCGGTGAACATGCTTACAAGACTCCCATGTCGGGACTAAAGTCGCAGATAGGTCACGCGCAAGGTGCGTGTGGCGCGGCCAGCGTGGCTTCTACGCTGATCGCCATGGAACACGGTCAGGTTCCTCCCACTATCAATCTCGAAAACCCCGATCCGAATTGCGACCTGGACTATGTACGGGACATCGGACGCAAAGCCTCAATTGAACATGCGATCTGCAATTGCGTCGGCTTCGGGTCCAAAAATTCAGCGCTTGTGTTAAGGAAGACCGCGTAAAATTCTTCTGCAGCGTCCATTCTGTCTGCTTGAATCAGTGAGTTGCTCCTCAATTTTGAAATTGTTGCTGATTGCGCTGGTGCCCACGCTTGCCTGCGCGCAGGTCGAATCTCCGCCGTATTTGTTACGCTTGGAACACACGAGGCTTGACTCCCACGAGTGCGTGTTGTTGCAAAAAACAGGCTTCTTTCACTTGGAATCTGACAGCGGTGACTCGACCAGAGTGTTTGAGGGGGACCTGAGCGCCGGAGAGCTTCGCCAAATTCAAAGCGACCTGCAGGATCGCGGTCTTGGGGCATTGTCGCAGGAACAAATCGAAGAGCCGCTGATTCGCAGATCCGAATTCCTGCGGCTCGAAGTGTTCCGGGACGATCACTGGCAGGAACTTACTTTCCGCAGTGCCGAGAGCCAGGAGCCGTATCGTAATTCGCTGCAGCCGCTTGTCCGCTGGCTGAATGATCTACATAAGCTGCCCCATAAGGAATTGTCAGAAGACGCGGGGAAAAATAATTGCTTGCCGCTTGGCAAAATTGCACTGAAGAAGCGAAGCGAAGAAGGTTCATCTGAACCCGCACCAACAGCCAGAAAAAACTCTACGGCGCTAGATTCGTCGAATCCCGCAGTTGCGAAGCCTGAGCCTGTGCCGGCTTTGCTGCAACTCGGCTCCCTGAGCGTGAAATCCCATGCCGTGCGGCAAGCGTGCGTGCTCATAGTCGCAAATGGTTTTTATCGGGCTGAGGAGCAGGAACAAAAAGAGGGAAGCAAGAGAGTGGAAATTAAAATCACTGGCGGAAAATTCGCCCCAGAAGAAATTTCACAATTGCAGCAACTGCTAAATGATCCCGCGATCGCAGGAATTCATCACCGGAAGACTTCGCATATGACGCTGCCCATGTCTGGGGAAATGCTGAATTTGCAAATCTACAGAACTTCAAGCGTTCAGGACGTGGTTCTTTCCAGCACCTTCAACCGGCGTGACATTCCGTTTTTCTATTCAGGCGATGGCGACATCAGCAGCGCTCAGCCGCTCGTGAAATTTGTGACTGAACATGTATGGACCGCCGGATCAGGACGATTGGATCCAAGTCTGCGGAACGATTGCCAGAGTGCGCCTTGACGAAGGCCTACACGATTTTCGCGACGAGATCGTAATCGTGAGTTTCCGTAACCTGGCAGCGATAGAATTCGCCGGCTTCCGGAATTAAACCCTCGGGCACGTCAGCAATGTAAAGCTTGCCGTCGATTTCCGGAGCGTGCATAGCACTGCGCCCCTCAAGGAGCAGATCGCTTTCTTCCGATGGGCCTTCGAGCACCACATCGAATTCCTGGCCCCGCAACTGTTTCTTTCTGCGCCGGCTGATCTGCTTTTGGGTTTGCATCAGGTGTTTGCGACGGCGCTCGATTTCGCGTGGTGCGACCTTTTCGTCGAGCGCAAACGCTGCGGCGCCCTCCTGGTCAGAGTAGGAAAACGTTCCCATCCAGTCGAACTCGGCCTCTTTCACGAAGCCGCATAGTTCGTCGAAGTCCTTTTCGCTTTCGCCGGGGAATCCAACAATAAACGATGTGCGCAGAGTTACGCCGGGAATCGTCTTGCGCATCTTTTCGATGGTCCGCAGAAAAATGTCTGCGCTACCTCCACGCTTCATTCGCTGGAGAACTCCGGCTGACGCGTGCTGTAGCGGCACATCGACGTAGGAGCAGATCTTCTCGTGACCGGCAATCGTATCCAGCAAACGCTGCGTAATCTTGTTGGGATAGGCGTACAGGAACCGCACCCAGTGCAGCTCGTCGATGGCCGCGAGTTTCTCCAGCAGCAATGCCAGTCCGTCTTTTAGTCCGAAATCTTCGCCGTAGCAAGTCGTGTCCTGGCCGATCAGCGTAATCTCACGCACCCCTGAATGCGCGAGTCGTTCCGCTTCTGCAATCACAGATTCAAATCGGCGCGATCGAAATTTTCCGCGCAATTGCGGAATGATGCAGAACCCGCAGGGATGATCGCAGCCTTCGGCAATCTTTATGTAGGCGGAATATTTGGGCGTTGCCAGCACTCGCGGCGTGGCTTCGTCATATAAGTAATTCGGCAGATCAGCGATGGCGCCGTCCCAGTTTTCCCGTGAGAAACGGCCGCTGGCAGCCCGCGCATCGCCTTCTGGACGCGAAGTCAGAATCCGAAATGGAGAATCGGTCGGCTGATCCGCGGCAACTGGGGTTATCCCCGCCGCCGCCAGAATGCTTTCCAACTCACCCGTGCCGACTACGGCGTCCACTTCCGGAATGTTTTTGCGAATGTCATCGCGAAACCGCTCGACCAGGCATCCCGCCACAACCAGTTTGCGTGCCTTACCTGATTTCAACCGCGCCATTTCCAGAATCGTGTTCACCGATTCCTGTTGCGCGCTTTCGATGAACGAGCAAGTGTTGACGACGATCACCTCGGCATCTTCGGCGGACGACACCAGTTCTGCGCCCGCTTGAGCGAGCATGCCCATCATCACCTCGCTATCAACGAGGTTTTTCGGGCACCCCAGGCTTACAAATCCAACTTTGGTAGCGGGAGATTTAGAAGCTTCGGGGTTGGCTACAGGTGACGACTTTGATGACATGCAATCTTTTCATTTTAGCATTCCGATCACCATTCGACGGGCGATCAGTCTATCTGTGACGAATGAGCGCTGATTGGGGACGAGTGGCAGGACAACTGTCTCTGGTTGTTGAAACGCCCCCACTCCTCCATATTTCTGCAACCACTTCAACTCCTCGCGCACTTTGATTTTGCCGTGCCAGGGGTTTTTGTCGAGGGAGTGGCCTTCGCCGGGAAAGATCAGCAGTGCGTTCGGAATACCGAGAGAATAGAGAGCGTGTTCCAATAGATAGTCTTCTAAGACCGCTACGCGAATATCATCGGCCCCGCCGACCATGTGGGTTGGCGTGCGGACTTTGTTGATCTGGAAGATGGCGGCTTCGTCGTGATAGCGCTGCGGGGCTTCCCAAGGTCGTCCGCCGAGGAAGTAGGCGTCGTCGAAGGTCGTGTCGTCATTGCCCCAGTTGCCGACGTGCTCAACCGCGCCTGCGCCGGTTACAGCGGCCTTCCAGCGGGTGCTTTGCGTAATCAGCCAGTTGGTCATGTATCCGCCATAGCTGTAGCCGCCGACGGTGAGCTGATTAGGGTCGGCGATGCCGTCTTTTACCAGCGCATCCACGCCTTCTAAAATGTCTTTACCTGGACGGGAGACGATCACCGGTACGATCTGCATCAGAAATTTGTCGCCGTACCCTGACGATCCGCGATAGTTGGGCTCGAACACGAGCCAGCCATTCGTCGCCGCCAGTATTCCCCACTGATACCAATCAGCCTCGAAGTGGTTGCCGTCAGCGTCGGCCGGGCCGCCGTGAATAAACGTGAACATAGGAAGGTTCTTGGCTTCGAACTTTCCCGGCGGATAGATCAACATACCTTCGACCGTCGTTCCATCGTCGGCCTTCCAGCGATACGGCTTGCCTTGCGGCAGATCGCGTTCGGCGAACAGTTTGTTGAACGAAGTAATCGGCCGCGCGTGGCTTAAATCGGCAACGCTGTCGGCAAAATACACTTCTTCCGGTTTATCCAGCGACGAATACAGGAATGCCACGCGCGGAGAATGTGGACTGGTAGAGACAGAGGCGTACGTGCCCTTCCAGTCGCTGATCTGGTGAAGGGATTCATCTAGATTGGAGGCCGAGTACATCTGCACTTCGGTTCCAAGTCGTGCCGATTCGAGGATATTGTCTTCAGTGACTGCGTAGTGTTCAACCGGACCAACGAAATCCTTCGCCCATTGTTCGACCGCGCCGCTTTCGCTATCAACCCAGTAAAGATGCGGTTGTAGATCGCGGTAGGGGCCGGACACATTGCCAACATCGATAGTGAACAGAATATGGCGACTGTCGTTTGCCCAATGCAGATCGTGCTCGACTGCCTGGTTATGGGTGAGGCGGCGGGGTTGCGCTTCGTCTTCCGATTTCGCGGGCGAAGGCGCCCGCGCCACACTGGACAGATCGACTACATAGATTTCGTAGTCGTCGAATTTTTCCTCGCGCTTGTTGATGGGATTCGCCATAAACGCCAGCTTGTTGGCATCGGGCGAAGTCAGAAGCTGGTCAACCCGCCACTGAGATTTCGCGATTGGACGCGCTCCCTGCGTCAGATCGGATTGTTTCTCAGCTTTTGTCTTTGCCTTGGCGGGAGCCGCCGCGCGAGTCGCCAAAGCATCAGAAAGGTCCAAAGCGAATATAGTGTCGCCACGTTCCGCGGTGCGATACTGCACAACGTCTTTCCATAGCTTGCGGTATTCGTCTTTTTGCTCTTTGCTCCAGGGATCGCGAGTCGCGAAATAGAGCGTCTTCGAATCGGCAGACCAGGCAAAGTCGTGTACTTCCTCGGCTCCGCTGGTTACGGCGAAAGCCTCACCGCCGCGTGGATCAATCAAATAAATCTGGTCAACGCCTTCGTCTTTTTTGTCGGAGTCGTCGTCATCGTTCGCATCGTCGGTGTCGGATTTTCGGTCTGAGAGAAAGGCGATCCAGCGGCCATCAGGCGACCATTGCGGATCGGTATCATGGCCCGATTGAGTCAACTGGACCAGCGAGCCGTTGCCACCTTCACCGCGATACAGCCATAAGTCCTTGCTGAAGATTTGCCGGTCCCAATCGGCGCGTTCAGTGCCGATTACGACCGAATTTCCATCGGGCGACAATTTCACCGAAGAAAAACTGACGGAGTTAAAGAACTCGTCGAGAGTTATTTTCGGTTTGTTTTGGGCGAAGGTGAATGTGCCGAATGAGAGTGAGAAGGCGAGCAAAACAACTTTAGCGGATCTCATAATTTGGGGACGAACACAGGTTCATACATCAGCAAAGGGAAGGAGGCAAATCCGGCGGCCCCGCTTTGCGCATTATTCATGGCCGTTTGTAAACGGATCCACCCTTCATCACGAACTCAACATGCTGCAAGGCAGTAATGTCATTGAGCGGATTGCCGGGAACAGCGATGATGTCCGCAAAGTATCCCGGCTTGACTGCGCCGACTTGGCCTTCCAAGTCCAACAATTTTGCGCCGTTGATGAGGTCGGCTTGCAGTGCGCCGATTGGCGTCATGCCAAATTTCACCATCAGTTCCAACTCGCGCGCCTGAGTTCCGTGAGGAAACGGACCCACGTCAGAACCCATTGCGATAAGCACCCCTGCCGCAAGCTGCTTGCGGAAATTTTGCGCGTGCAGATCGAGCGTAGCCTGCTCTTTCGGGCCGCCTCCGGGCGTCAGCGGGTGAGCGGCGAAGTACTCCTGAATCGTGAATGTCGGCACGGCAAAAATATGTTTCTCGTGCATTATGCGCATGGTCTCGTCCCCGATCTGGAACGAGTGGTCAATCGAAGCCACTCCCGCCCGCGCTGCATACAAAGCTCCCGGATCGTCGGTTGCATGCACGGCGACCCGTTTGCCCATGCGAGCCGCTTCATGCACCGCTGCGCTCAGTTCGGCTTCGGTGTACTGATACGGGCTCGACAGAATGCCGTCGTGGACGGAATCTGCGCCGGTTTCATAAATCTTCGCAAAATCCGATCCCTCTTTGAACTGCTCGCGCATCACTTCGATCAACTGCTCGGCGTTATTGGCAAAATCGGCGTTAGGCAAAACGTGTTGCGCCGGGTTGTAGCCGATGGCGTCTTCATGTCCGCCGAGAATATTGATGGCGTTTCCGCTGATCCTCAGTCTCGGCCCGGGAATTTGTCCTAGATCGATGGCGTCGCGAACCGCGGTGTCGGCTGAGCCTGCGCCCTCGGTGCCCATATCGCGCTCAGCGGTGAATCCTGCCATCAAATCATCGCGAGCGGCGAGCGTCGCAACTATGGTTCGCTGCGGCACCGATTCCTGCACTGTCTGCAGGTCTTCTGCTCCCGGATGAAGAAAGAGGTGGATGTGTGCGTCAATCAGGCCCGGCAGCAGAGTGCGATCGCCAAGGTCGATGACCACTGCACCCGGAGGATGTTTAACCGTTGTGCCCGCCTCGACGATGCGCTCTCCCTTGATCAGGACCTCTCCGGGAGACAGCACACGCCCACTTTCGACGTCGAGCAGACGCGCCGCATGTAGTACGGTCACGTCAGCAGGCGGAGTCTGGCTCTGCACAGCGACGGTTGCGGCCAGAGCGAAAAGAATGACTGAAAGAATTCGAAAACCGTAGCTCGTCATATTCGGCGATGGCATGGTATCACTTAACGGACCAAGCATGGCACGCATTTCTCGCAGCATTCAGAGTTGGACGAGATGAATCTCAGAGCCTGCATAATCGGCGCCGGACCCAACGGACTTGCAGCCGCAATCGTGCTGGCGAAGGCAGGTTTACGGGTAGACGTGTTTGAAGCCGAGCCGACTCCTGGGGGAGCGGCGCGCACAATGGAGTTGACGCTTCCCGGATTCCGACATGACTTTGGATCAGCCGTCTACCCGCTGGGCTCGGGCTCGCCGTTCTTTTCGTCGCTTCCGCTCTCCGAATACGGCTTGCAGTGGATACACTCACCGGCTCCTGTAGCTCACCCCTTCGACGATGGCACGGCGGTCGTTCTCGATCGCGACCTCGCGGAAGCAAAATCGTCTCTCGGACAAGATGGCAAAGCCTGGAGCGATCTAGTGCGGCCGTTTGTGGAGCACTGGCCAGAATTCGCCTCCGACGTGCTGGGTCCTATTGCCAGGATACCCAAACATCCATTCCTCATGGCGCGTTTCGGAATCAACGCTCTGCGATCGGCAAGAGGTATTGCCTCGCGGTTTCGGAATGAAAGAACGCGAGCATTGTTCGCCGGCTTGGCCGCGCACTCTTGTCTTAGTCTGGATGAATCTCTCAGCGGCGCATTCGGCATGCTCATGGCAATACCGGCGCACGCGGTGGGCTGGCCCATTCCGCGCGGTGGCGCACAATCACTCACCGACGCTCTTTGCGGGTATCTCGGAAAGCTCGGCGGCAAGATCAGCACTTCTTCGCGACTCGAAAATATCGAACAACTATCCAACTACGACTTGCAAATGTTCGATGTCACGCCGCGCCAGTTGCTGGCGCTGGCAGCGGAACGACTGTCCAAACGCTATAGACGCCGACTTGAACGCTTCCGTTACGGCCCCGGCGCCTTCAAAGTAGACTACGCCCTGAGCAATCCAATCCCTTGGCGGGCGCCCGACTGTTTCCGCGCGGCCACAGTCCACATCGGAGGCGGCTTCGACGAAGTCGCCGAATCGGAAAGAGCCGTCCGCGCCGGCTCACATCCGGAGCGCCCATTCGTCCTGCTGGTCCAGCCGAGCCGGTTTGACCCTTCTCGGGCACCGGAGGGTAAACATACAGCTTGGGCCTATTGCCATGTTCCCAACGGATCCACCGAGAACATGCTGCCCAGACTGGAAAGCCAGATTGAGCGCTTTGCCCCCGGTTTTCGGGATTGCGTGCTGGCGCGGAGGGTCTTTTCGCCCGCGGACTTGGAAAAACGAGACGCCAACTTGGTGGGGGGCGACATCGGCGGAGGCGCTCTGGACGCCCGCCAGTTTCTCTTTCGGCCTACCCGACGCCATTACACCACCTCAGACCCCGGCATTTTCCTTTGCTCGTCCTCAACTCCTCCTGGCGGAGGCGTGCACGGGATGTGCGGTTATTACGCGGCCCGGGCGGCGTTGGCGAAGTTTTCTTAAAGTGCAAGCCCAACTGGTAACCGGGGTAACGCTGCTGGCAATGGCACGCATATGGTATAAAACCAAAGAACAAGCCAAAAATCAGCGGACTGCCAAAGCCTTACCTGCGCATAGTTTGGGCGCGGAAGTCGAGCGCAAGCTAATGTCCGCCGTTTGGGGAGCGTCTTGAGTTTTATTAACTTCGCAGCCCGCGAGATCAACTGCAAGATCGTGTATTACGGCGCGGGCCTTGGCGGCAAGACCACCAATCTACAGTACATTTATCAAAAGACCGCCGAACAGCAGAAGGGCAAGATGATCTCGCTGGCCACCGAGACCGAACGTACCCTGTTTTTTGACTTTCTTCCGCTCGACCTCGGTTCAGTCCGCGGCTTCAAGACACGGATTCATCTCTATACCGTCCCCGGTCAGGTCTTCTACGATGCCAGCCGCAAACTGATTCTGCGGGGCGTGGATGGCATTGTGTTCGTGGCTGATTCCCAGCAAGAGCGCATGGACGCCAACGCCGAGGCTCTCGATAACTTGATGTCGAACTTGAAAGAGCACGGCTACGACTTCAACAAGATTCCTTACCTCTTGCAGCTCAACAAGCGCGACCTGCCAAATATTCTGCCCGTTAATACCCTCACTAAAGAGCTTCGTCGCAAAGATGAACCCGTGCTCGAAGCTGTGGCCTTTCAAGGTCAAGGCGTGTTCGAGACCCTGAAGGAAATTGCTCGCCAGGTATTGGTGGAACTAAAAAAAGGCAGCTAGGCCTTGGCCACCCGACTGATGGCTACACCAGGATCATTTGGCTTTTTGTTCCGCAATCCATTTGTCGGTGCGCTCTTCCAGTAGATCCAGCGGCAGCGTCCCGCCGTCGAGCATTTCGTCGTGGAAGGCGCGAATATCAAACTTTGGTCCCAACTCTTTTTGTGCCCGCTCGCGTAGCTCACGAAATTTCAGCTGTCCGAGCTTGTAGCTGAGAGCTTGTGCGGGCCACGCAATATAACGGTCGGTCTCAGACTGAATGGTAGGCTCATCGACCGCGCCGGATTTCCGGAAAAACTCTACCACCTGGTCGCGCGACCATCCTTTGGAATGAATTCCCGTATCCACAACCAGACGCACAGCGCGGAATAACTCGGATGAAAGGCGTCCATAGTCGGATACCGGGTCCTGATAAAAGCCAACTTCTTTGCCAAGTTGCTCGGCGTACAACGCCCAGCCTTCGATGTACGCGTTGAAGCCCAGACTGTGCAATCGAAATTTAGGCAATCCGGTGAGCTGCTGTTGCACCGACAGCTGCATGTGGTGTCCCGGGATACCTTCGTGGTAGGCAATCGCCTCGTCATCAATCAGCGAGCGCTCGGCAGAGTTAGAAGTCGCGACAACTACACGGCCTGGACGTTTGCCGTCGGGAGTCCCAGTCACGTAATGCGTGGCTGCGGCAGCCTGGAATGGCGGAATGGCCTCCACGGTGACCGGAGACTTGGGGAGCAGATTGAATAGCTCGGGAAGTTTCGGCTCCATTTGGCCTATGTACCGCCGAAAGTCGTCAAGAATCTGTTCTGCGGACTTGGGAATATATTTTGGGTTGGTTTTGAGCGAAGCGCGAAATGACGCAAGATCAGGGAAGCCTTCTTTTTTCGCGATTTCCGTCAACTCTTCCTCGATGCGAGCGATTTCCTTTAGCCCCAGTTCGTGGATTTCGTCCGGCGTCATTCGAGTGGTAGTGCGGGCGTAAATATCATTTTCGTAGCGCTTTTCTCCATCGGGTAAAGAGATTACCGAGAGCGCCGTGCGGCCCTTTGGCGAATATTCAGTGCGCAGGAATAAGGAGAATTTTTTGTAGGCGGGCAGCACGTCACGGTTGATCGCCGCGTTAATTTCGGTAGTCAGACGTTTCTGGTCCGCCGCGGAGATATTGGCGGGATATTTCTTGGTTGGCAACAGAAATGGATCTGCAGCAACAATGCCGTCACATTGCCCAGAAAGTTTCTCGGCAATGAATCGGACGGGCATCAGCTGGTCCTTCATGCCCGCTCGCAGCACTTCAGTGGTTTGCCTCAATACCAGCGGGATCTGATGAAGGCGCGCAATGTAATCCTCGTAATGCTTGATTGAATCGAAGGGGACCGAAAGTGGCAGATCGGCAAGACCGGTGTGGATGCCATTCTGCTGGTTGATCGGCATCTCGTACTCTTTTAGCTCGAAATCGGCGACGCGCTGTTGCAGCACGCGAATCAGCAGGTCGTGCGAAAGCTGGTCCTGGTCCGAAAAACCGGTAGTAGGAATCGCTTGCAGCCGCGCCAGGAATTGTTCGTCGGTTTGGTTTCGCCCGACGATGGCCGCGAGCGACCGCTCCGCCAGCTTGTCGTTGTAGCGATAATCGCCGAAGGCGGTTGCCCGCTCGGGAAAGGCGCGCAGGTCAGATTCGTACTGCTCGTCGAAAAGCGCGTTTTGCGCCGCCAGGCGCTCGGCAACAGGCTTAAGATCTTGCGCCACGACGTTGGCGCTTAGCGCTACCAGGAAGAGAACAACCAAGTGTAAACGCATAGACGGGTAGCGTATCAAAAACCGGAGCTCTTGCGTCCGCACCGGGGTCCATTCTCAAAGCCGGCCTTCGCTGCTTTTTCCCATATAATCAGGAGATTCACCATGGCGAATTTGGCTGACATAGTTGCCGCCACCCGGCGCAAAGTGAGCGAGTGTCGCTCAAAGGCGGACCTGCGAGAACTGGATCGGCAGGCGAATTTGCATGCCCCGCGTGGATTTCGGCGGCGGCTGAAGTCGGTGAGCGAGTCCGGCGTTGCCGTCATCGCCGAATTAAAGAAAGCTTCGCCATCGCGCGGCCTGATTCGCCGGGAGTTTGATCCCGCGAAGTTAGCAAGGGAACTGGAAGCAGCGGGCGTGGCTGCACTTTCTGTACTGACAGACGAGGAATTCTTTCAGGGATCGCTGGAGAATCTGCGCATCGCGTCCACTGAAACCAGATTGCCTTGCCTGCGCAAGGATTTTATCGTCGACGAATTTCAGATTGTCGAGGCACGAGCAAACCGTGCCGATGCGATTTTGTTGATTGTGGCGGCATTGTCACAGAGCGAACTAATTACGCTGAAGCAGAAAGCTGAAGATCACGATTTGGATGTAATTTGCGAAGTTCATGATGACGAAGAGCTTGGACGCGCGCTTGACGCAGGCTGTGATTTGATCGGCGTCAACAGCCGCGATCTGCGCACGTTCAAAGTTGATTTAGGCACAGCCTTCCGACTTGCAGAACGCATGCCTAAAAATGTGCTCGCGGTCGCCGAGAGTGGAATAGAGAGTGGGAGTGATATTGCGCAGTTACGGTCCGCGGGGTACAGCGCATTTCTGATCGGCGAAACTTTGATGAAAGCGCAGAAGCCGGGTGAGGCGCTGAAATCATTGCTGGTAGAGGCGAGTGCAGCGTCGGCAATTGCTCGATGATCTGCAACGTTTATCGGAATGAAAATGCGTTTGCTTCTGTTGCATACGGGAAGGGCACGGCTTTCAGCGGTGCCGAAAATTGTGATGCGGAGTGATCAGCGCGACTGAAAGTCGTGCCCTTACCGGCTGTGCTGAAGTCATCGTAGTTCTGCAGTTCGCCGACGACCGACGGCCGATCGCCAACGACGAACGACCAACGACGGTTCTATGACTTGGGTCAAAATTTGCGGTATCACGAACCTCGAAGACGCTTTCGTCGCCGTGGAGGCTGGGGCTGACGCAGTCGGGTTCGTGTTCTACGAGAAGAGCCCGAGAAGGGTCGACTCCGCACAAGTTCGAGAAATCGTGAGCGCACTGCCGGAACGGCTGGAAAAAGTCGGCGTTTTTGTAAGGAAGCCCCCGAGTGAAATGGAGGCTTTGGCAGAGGAGATTGGATTGACCGCATGGCAATCGCACATCGACTTGAAGAAGGCAACGCTACAGAAACTCTTGCAGACAGGTGGCTTTTTTGTGTTGCCCGAGAAAGAGCTGACATCGGCACGAAAAATATACGTGTCATTGCCGGCAGAATTGCTTCTAGATGGGAACGGTTATCGTGGCCTCGGTTGGCCAAAGGGAACAGCCACCACGATGAGTGCCTTGTTCATTGATTCAGGTAATGGGGTGATGCCGGGTGGTACAGGCAGGACGTTTGACTGGCGGCAGCTTCAGCCTGCAATCCAACCCTTGAGTATGAATTTCAAGGTTGTCGTTGCCGGAGGCCTCACTCCTGAGAATGTTGGCGAAGCGATGGAAATTCTGCATCCCTGGGGCGTCGATGTCTCCTCTGGCGTCGAGGCTCACCCCGGCAAAAAAGATCCGGATAAAGTTCGAGCATTTGTAAAAGCTGTCCGCGACGTGGACAGGGCGAATTCGAGAAACTGAATGGCAACTGCATCCATCACGAAAAAGCGAGGGAACAACTCAGGCCTTGGTCCCCACGTTTCCAAAGTCGGGAAACATGGGGCACCCCGCTCTGCCAAAGCCGCGAAAGCAAAAGGCCCGACGCTGGTGGTTCAGCCTGGACGTTTCGGTCCCTGGGGAGGCCGCTACGTTCCTGAAACGCTGATGGCTGCGCTCGAAGAACTCGAACGCGAATACGAGCGGGCGAAAAAAGACCCGCGCTTCAAGGCGCGGCTAAGCGAACTTTTAAAGACTTATGCAGGGCGCCCGACACCGTTATTTTTCGCTCGCCGCTTGTCCGAGAAGCTTGGCGGGGCAAAGATTTATTTAAAGCGCGAAGACCTGCTGCACACCGGCGCCCACAAAATTAACAACTGCCTTGGCCAGGGGCTGCTGGTTGAGCGCATGGGCAAGCGTCGCGTAGTCGCTGAAACCGGCGCCGGTCAGCACGGTGTCGCAACGGCGACGGTCTGTGCGTTGCTTGGCTTTGAATGCGTTGTGTATATGGGCACTGAGGACATGCGCCGGCAGGAGCTGAATGTTTTTCGCATGCGGCTGCTGGGGGCAGAAGTCCGGGGCGTCGATTCTGGTTCGCGAACCCTGAAAGACGCCATCAACGAGGCCATGCGCGACTGGGTGACCAACGTGCGCACCACCCATTATCTTCTCGGCAGCGTGCTCGGCGCGCATCCTTATCCGACCATGGTCCGCGATTTTCATAAAGTGATTGGACGTGAAGCCCGGGCACAAATCTTGAAGGCCGAAGGTAAACTGCCGGCGATGATTATTGCCTGCGTGGGCGGCGGATCGAATGCAATTGGAATCTTTCACGAGTTTATTCGTGATAAGAAAGTGAAGCTACTGGGCGTCGAGGCCGGCGGCCGCAGCGAAAAGTTAGGCGACCACGCAGCGCGCTTCCGCGGCGGATCACCCGGTGTTTTGCAAGGAACCTACTCGTATGTCTTGCAAGACGAAGCCGGACAGATTGCGCTCACCCACTCCGTTTCTGCTGGACTCGATTATCCGTCAATTGGTCCTGAGCACGCATGGCTCGCAGACTCCGGACGTGCGGAGTATGTAGCAGCTTCAGACGCCGAGGCGCTCGACGCCTGCAAATTGCTGGCGCAAACTGAAGGAATTATTCCGGCGCTCGAATCGGCCCACGCAGTGGCCGAAGTAATTAAGCGTGCCCCGCAGATGAAGAAGTCCGAAGTAGTCGTTGTCAATATCTCCGGGCGTGGAGACAAAGACATTGGAATCTTGCGGGAAAATCTAGATCTGGCGTAAAAAACTCATTTGTGATTCCGAATGGCTTTAGCGATGAGGAGCCTGCTTCTTTGTCAGAAACAGATTTCTCGCCGCAAAAAGCGGTTCGGAATGACATTATCACCTGATGCCGCTTACGTTCATCCATCGTCCCGCTCTCGTCGCCTATCTCACCTGCGGCGATCCTGACCTGCGCGTAACCCGCGAAGTCGCGCTGGCAGCGATTGATGCGGGAGCCGAAGTAATCGAGCTAGGGGTGCCATTCAGCGATCCCGTTGCCGACGGTCCGGTGATTCAGCGCGCCAGCGAACGAGCATTGAAGAATGGAGTTGCGCTTTCGGACGTTTTGAAAGTGTCTGCTGAAATCCGCCGCGAAAGTGATGCCGGGCTAATCGTTTTTTCCTATTTCAATCCCATTTTGCGAATGGGCATGGAAAATTTTGCGACTAGGGCCGCCGCAGCCGGAGTCGACGGCGCGCTCATCACTGACCTGCCGGTCGAAGAAGCTGACGAATATCTGCGGCACATGCGGAATCGTAATCTCGCCACCGTGTTCCTTGCCGCGCCCACCAGCACCGATCCGCGGCTGAGACACATAGCGCAACTTTCCACCGGCTTCGTTTACGCAGTTTCGCGGACCGGAATTACCGGCGCCCGCAAAGAACTACCCGAAGACGCTGAGAAACTGGTTCAGCGCTTGCGCAAATTTACCAAACTACCCATCGCTGTCGGCTTCGGAATTTCTGCGCCCGAGCAATTCGCTGCGGTCGGCAAATTTGCCGATGCCGCGGTCGTCGGCAGCGCCATAGTGCAGACAATTGAAAGCAATCCCGGCACGGAAGCCGAAGCTGTGGCAGAATTTATAAAACAGCTCTCAGCCACCAGCCGTCAGCCATCAGTAAAATCTTTAAGCAAGACACGGCGGGCAACCCCGCAGTCTGACGACGCGGTGTATCGCTGAGAGCTGAAGGCTGATAGCTAAGAGCTTGGTTTTATGGATATCGCTGATTGGCGGCGGCAAATTGACGAGATTGATCGCAAGCTGGTGGAGTTGATCAGCCAGCGGGCGCGTGCGGCCCATGAAATCGGCAAGCTGAAGCGTGGCATGGGTATGCCGATTTATGAGCCGGACCGCGAACGCGCAGTTTTTGAAAACGCGCGCCGAGCCAATAAAGGCCCGCTTCCTGATCGCGATTTGCAGCGCATCTACGAACGCATCATGGACATCATGCGCGCGATCCAGAAAGAAGAAATCGCTCCGGAACCGGTCGCGTCAGGCGACGGGTTGGGCGATACGGAAATCGATCCAGAAGTGAATGACTGAAAGAAGCTTTCAGCTATCAGCTTTCAGCAACACCGAAAACTGACGACTGACGGCTGACGGCTAACTATGATTGTCGCAATGCAGGAGACCGCAAGCGAAGACCAGATTCAGGTGGTGGTCGAACATCTGATAGAGCTGGGATTCTCTGTTCACCGCACCACTGGCGAGCGGCAGACGATTCTCGCCGCGGTGGGCGCGCGTACTGACTTCGACACCCGCAACTTGGAAGTCCTCAGCGGAGTGATGGAGGTCCACCGCATCAGCGCTCCTTATAAGCTCGCGGGACGCAGCTTTCGTCCACAGGGCACGACCATCGAATTTCGCAACGGCGTGAAAGTAGGCGACAAAGATGTTGTCGTCATGGCCGGACCGTGCTCGGTCGAATCGCGCGACCAACTATTCACGGTTGCCGAGTTGGTCGCCAAGGCGGGAGCGCGTGCGTTGCGCGGCGGCGCATTCAAACCGCGTAGTTCGCCTTATTCATTTCAGGGGCTTGGACTGGAGGCGTTGAAGATTCTGCGCGAGGCAGGAGACAAGTACAACCTTTTGGTCATCAGCGAAGTGATGGAAATTTCGCAGATCGAGGTCATGCTCCCGTACGTGGACATTCTGCAGGTGGGTGCTCGCAACATGCAGAACTTCAACCTGCTCCGCGAGCTGGGGAAGTTGAAGACGCCGGTCCTTCTGAAGCGCGGTATTGCCGCCACCATCGAGGAGCTTTTGCTGTCCGCCGAATACATCATGGCTGGGGGCAACTACAACATCATCACTTGTGAACGCGGCATTCGCACATTTGAGACGTATACTCGCAACACCCTCGACATTTGTGCGATCCCGGTCATTCACAAACTTTCGCACCTTCCGATCGCTTCCGATCCTTCGCACGGAACTGGCCTGCGCGATAAAGTTGCTCCCATGGCGCGTGCTTCTGTGGCTGCCGGCGCCGATGCGCTGCTGATCGAAGTGCACCACAACCCTGACAAAGCATTGTCGGATGGCGCGCAGTCGCTCTACCCGCAACAGTTCGCCGACCTGATGGAATCGCTGAAGATGATCGCGTCAGCGGTGGGAAGGAAGATCGCGTAGATATTGAATCATTGAGTCATTCAATCATTGAGTCATTGAGACTAAGGTCCACGCGTTTTTAAATGGTTTAATGATCCAATGATTGAATGATTCAATCTTTTCCGTGCCCATTCGCCAAATTACGATCATCGGTACCGGACTGATCGGCGGGTCGCTCGGGCTGGCGCTGCGAAAAAAAGGATTTAAGGGAAAGATCATCGGCTGCGATCAGCCTAACGTTCTGGGCAGCGCGAAGAAAATTAAAGCGATCGACCGGGGAATCGCCGATCCAATCAAAGCGTGCCAGGGAAGTAACCTGGTTGTGCTAGCCACACCTGTGGGCACGATCATTGATCTCATTGAGCGACTGGCGTCGCATCTGCCGGCCGACGCTCTTGTAACCGATGTGGGCAGCACCAAGTCTGAAGTTGTGTCACGCGCCCAACAAGCCTTTGGGAGTCGCGCTCCGGACAAGTTTCTGGCTGGGCATCCCATGGCGGGGAAAGAAAATTCAGGGGTCGATTTTGCCGACGCGGATTTATTTCGCGGTGCAGTTTGGTTTCTGACGCCGCAACCCGGCCAGAATGTCCAACGTGGGTTAGCGGGAGAGTATGTTTCATGGCTGAAGAAAATCGGCGCTGAAATTGCCGAGCTTGATCCGCAGGAGCATGATCAACTCTGTGCGTGGATCAGCCACGTTCCCCAATTTCTTTCAACTGCGCTGGCGGCCAGTCTGGTTGATGAATATGGAGAAAACGCTCCGGTGCTCGAATCCGGAGGCCGTGCGCTGCGTGAGATGACCCGCATTGCCGGCAGTCCATACTCGATGTGGCGCGATGTCGCGCTTACGAATAAGCAGTCCATAGCAAACGCGTTGCTGAAGTTAGAGCAGCGTCTGGCGCATATTCGCGAAAATCTTGACAGCCGCCAACTGGAAGTTGAGTTCGATCTCGCGCACAAGCTGAAAAGGCTGAGCTCACCACGGAGTCACGGAGACACAGAGAAAACGAAGGAAAATAAAACTAAGAAGTAGAGACTGAAGGACTCCCACAAATAAATCGTGGCGGCCAATCGGATTCCCCGTGCCTCTGTGTCTCCGTGGTGAGTCTTGCTTTACAATTTTGCCAATGAATAAAGTTGTCGCCAACGCCGATGAAGCCATACAGGACCTTCCCGATGGCGCGACGCTGATGATCGGCGGCTTCGGGCTCTGCGGCATCCCAGAAAATCTGATTCGAGCGCTGGTTCGGCGCGGCACCAAGAACCTTACGACGATCAGCAACAACGTTGGCATCGACGGATATGGTATGGGCCTTCTGCTTGCCGCGGGCCAGATTCGAAGACATTTTGGCAGCTACGTCGGCGAAAATCGTTTGCTTGAGCAGATGGTGCTGGAGAGGAAAATCGATCTCGAATTGGTGCCGCAGGGAACGTTTTCCGAGCGTATACGCGCGGGCGGCGCAGGGATTCCGGCATTCTTCACTCCCACCGGCGTCGGTACCCTTGTAGCCGAAAATAAAGAAACTCGCGAATTCGATGGGCGTGCCTATGTAATGGAGCGTGCACTCAAAGCGGACTTTGCCTTCGTCCGCGCTTGGAAGGGTGACAAGTGGGGAAACCTCGTGTATCGCAAAACTGCGCGGAATTTTAATCCGATTATGGCCACGGCGGCGAAAATAACCATCGCGGAAGTCGAGCAACTTGTTGAAGTGGGAGAACTGGGCCCCGATCTGATCCATACGCCGAGCATCTACGTCCAACGAATTTTCCAGGGTGAAATGTACGAGAGAAGGATTGAGAAGAGAACACTGAGGAAGGAGTGATCGAATCAGTGGGCAATGCTCAGTCCCTGTGTTCCTGCTGACCACTGACCACCGAGCACTTTGTCGAATATGCCACCAACCACCAAACCCGCCAAAGACCACGACAAGCGCGAACGCATCGTGAAACGCATCGCTGCGGAATTGCGCGATGGATTCTACGTGAATCTCGGCATCGGCATGCCGACGCTGGTCGCTAATCATGTTCCTCCGGGAATCAATGTCGTCTTGCAAAGCGAAAACGGAATGCTCGGTATCGGCCCGTATCCGCTCGAGGGCGAGGAAGATCCCGATCTGATCAACGCCGGAAAAGAGACGATAAGCGAAATGCCCGGCACTTCTTATTTTTCAAGCGCGGACTCCTTCGCCATGATTCGCGGTGGCCACGTTGACCTCAGCGTCTTAGGCGCGATGGAGGTCGATGAAGAAGGCAGCTTGGCGAACTGGATGATCCCCGGAAAGATGGTGAAGGGCATGGGCGGCGCAATGGATCTGGTTGCGGGTGCGCGCCGTGTGGTCGTGGCCATGGAGCACACTACGCGCGAAGGCCAGCCGAAGATTCTCAAAAAGTGCACACTACCGCTGACTGGCGTGAAAGTTGTGGACACCATTGTCACTGAGATGGCCTATATCGCGGTGACCTCGGACGGACTCGTGATCGAGGAAATCGCACCCGGGCTGAAGCTTGAAGACGTGCAGCGCGCGACCGAAGCCCGGCTGATCGCGAGCCCCCGGTTGAAGACCATGCCGCAGTGAGCCGCAATCAGATCTACCTGAATCGCTTAATGCTTAGTAAGTTCCATAGTCCAGTGGGCGGCGTTGACCGGGTTAAGCGGAATTGCGATTTTTGTTCCCGGCGGTGACGCCTCAAATCTCGACGCATACTCCTGAAAGTGCAAATCCACGAACTCTGGATAGCGCCAATCGCGAACGATCCCGAGCGGCAACATCAGCAGTAACAACCACGCAATCCAGCGGGGCACTTTCGAAGCGCTAGTCGCAATCCAAGCCAAAGCGGCCATAAACGCGATCGAGGGTAGGAAGTAATAGCGGTTACCGTGGCCAGGGAAGCTCATTAATTCCCACATCGGCTGGGGCACGGTTCCGGGGATAGGGCGCGCCAGACTCAGCGACAGCACGGCGAATCCAAACAGAATAAAAAGTTTCACTTCCGCTGGCGCATAGCGAAGGGCGTAAAACAGAATCGTCAATCCGATTACGAAGGCTACGGTTTCTCTCGTGAATACATAATTAGGGAAGTGCCTCCATGTCATGTGGAGCAGCGTCATGTTCCCCAATAACGGTGACAGAAAAATTTGCCCTCCCAAAATACTTACTAGGCGATGCCAGTTTGCGCCGTTGGGCGCCACCGGACGGGCATGCGAAAATAGCACCGTGAGGCCCTGAATCATTGCTCCGGGGAGAAGCAACCCCAGCGAAATTGCTGACCCGCGATTTCGGCGCATCCACCATACCGCGGCCGCGACGGGGAGAAGCACAACCCCAACCGGACTATCCAGCGAAATCAACACGAGAACGACACCATCAAAAACGTGCCACTTCCAACTGTGGGTCAAAGGAGCCAGCAGCACCATGCACGCTAGCAGCCCTAAATGCCACTGAATGGTCGTGGTGTTTGCATTGACCTCATAGGTGTTCGGCAGCGCAAAATACACGAAGGCGGCGGCCAATCTTTTCCATAGAGCGATATTTGAAAATCGCGATGAGAGGAATATGCTTGCCGGCAATATCTGTATGACGATCGCACAAAGATTCATCACCAGCGGGGCCATGGAGAAAGGGAAAATCAATGCCGTCAACGCACTTAGCCGTGAAACGCTGTGAAAGTAACCACCGAGTTCATCCGGCATCAGCAGACATCGAATCCCAAACTGATAAGCGTCGGCATACCAACGCTGACCATCTTCCGCCCAAAATTGTGCGTTGAGGATGGCATCAGGCCGCCGAGAAAAAATAATTCCGAAACCCGCCAGCAAGACGGACAGCTGAAATAAGACACTGTAATTTGCTGGTACTTCTAGCCGAGAGAGTGCTTGGAGCCTTGGTCGAAGCCAGCCAATCCGCTTGGCGAGAGCTGACCGGGGTATGGCGGCCAAAGTCGGTTGAGGAAGTTTTTCCGAATTTATAGACATCGGGCGTTCGGGGCAACGACAACGCTCATTTTTTTGTAAGTTTCATTGTCCACGGCGTCGGGTTGATCGGGATTACCATTTTAGTGCCGGTTGGCGCCGTTTGGAATTGGGAAGCATATTCGCGGAAATGCATATCGGTAAATGCAGGATACCGCCAGTCCCGGCGAATTCCGACGGGCAAGCATAACAACAACCCAACACTGCAGAACCGCATGGCTCGATGTCTCGCGGAATTAGCAATCCACAACAACGCGGCCAAAAACGCCAATATCGGCATAAAGAAGTATCGGTTGCTGGTGCCGGGGAATCGCAACCACTCCCACTGCGGTTGATCGGGAGTGCCAGCCAGTGGGCGTGCGAAGCTCAGGACTAATACGCAAAGAGAGAAGACAACAAATAGTTTCAGGCCGGCGGGGGCGTATCGCAGGGCATACAGCAAAATGGCCAGCCCCACGGTCGTGGCGATCGCTTCCAGCACGAAGCAAGAATGCTCCGAGCAGCGAAGTGCGAAATGCAAGACGGTATTTTTTCCGAGTAACGAAGCGAGAAATACCTGACGTCCAAGAATGCTGACAAGTCGATGGACATTCGCTCCATTCGGTGCTGTTCGCCGTGCGTGGGACATCAGCACCACACCGGCCTGAATAATAGCGCCCGGCAAGAGTAGCGCGAGCGATACCATCGTCCAACGGTCGCGGCGTATCCACCACAGAACCGCGGCAAAAGGCACGAGTAGAAGTCCAAGGGGACTCTCGACCGAAATCAAAACCAACGCGATCCCGTCAAAGATCTGCCACCTTAGATTCTGCGCCGGCTCCGCCAGCAAAACCAGGCATGCCAGTAATCCCAAATGCCATTGCAGATTTGTCACATTCGCATGTGTGCCGTATGTGTTTGGGAGGCCCAAATACACGAAACTAAGCACTAACCGTTTCCATAGGGAGATGGCTGAAAATCTGGAGGAGACAAAAATCGTGACCGGAAGTATTTGAACCAGGATGGCGCACAAATTCATAACCAACGGCGCCCGCGAGAACGGGAAGATTAACGACAACAACGCGGCAAGTCGGGGAACTGTGTGGAGATACCCACCTGCCTGATCTGGAATTAGCAGGCACCGAAAACCCAGTTGGTAGGCGTCGACAAACCACCGCTGGCCGTCTTCGGCAAAGAATTGCGCATTCATTACAGCGTCCGGACGGCGTGAGAAGATCAGCAAGAATGCAGTTAAAAAAACGATCAGATGAAACATGGGCTGGCGCGAGAATTCTGCGAATGTGGATTGATCCGTGGCGCGAACCGGTACTGAGGAATTGAGAACGCAGGCGGCATTCCGCTTATTCTGCGAAAGTGACGCTTCGGACGTCATAAGTCGGCAGTTTACCTCATGGCGGCGGAGGGATTGGCGGGTGAATCTTAGTCGAACACACCTTGAAGGTGGCCCTCCCGGTATATTGTTCGTGAATTAAAGATTCAGCTATCCCGGAGGTAGTCACTGAGCAAATGAAATCAGTCACCACAAATCAGCCTGGACCAGGCGAGCCCAGACTGCGGCGAAACTACACATCGCCGGCGCGTGACACCTGGCATCTGCAGGGTTGGTGTTCGTATTTCTTATTGTCGGCGGCCACAGTTTTTTGCCTGTTGCCTTTCTCCGGGCGTGCGTTCTCCACCGATGATCCGCTTTTCATCTGGACGGCGCAGCACATCGTCCAGCAGCCTCTCAATCCCTATGGCTTCGACGTTAATTGGAATAAGAGTGCGGCCGCGATGTCAGAAGTGACGCAGAACCCGCCGCTGGCTTCCTACTTCATGGCTGCCGTCGGAAGAATCGCTGGATGGTCAGAGCGCGCCTTGCATCTCGCCTTTCTATTGCCGACGATCGGGCTGGTGCTTGGCGTTTACCGCCTGGCGAAAAGATTCACGGGCTCTGGTGGACTGGCTGCAATTGCGACACTTCTGACGCCGGCGCTACTCGTTTCGGCATGCAGCGTGATGTGCGATCCCATGATGCTCGCCCTCTGGATATGGGCGGTAGGTTTTTGGATGGACGGCATCGATTCCGACCAGCCAGGTTTTCTTGCAGCTTCAGTTATTTTGATCGCCGCGGCTGCGCTTACAAAATACTTTGGCGCCGCCCTGGTGCCTCTTCTTTTTGCATACACTCTCGCTCGGAGACGCCGCCTGGGTTCGTGGATATGGTATCTGCTAGTGCCAGTCCTTGTTTTAATCGGATACGAATTTATAACGGCCAAAATCTATGGCCATGGGCTGCTCGCCACGGCCGCGCAGTTTTCGCGCAATCATCGTTTGTGGACCCACGCCAGCAAAGGGGCGCGGACCCTCATCACGCTCAGCTACATGGGAGGCAGTGTGCTGCCCGCATTGCTATTGGCGCCGATTATCTGGTCGAGAAAGCAAATCGTCGTAGTGATGCTCGCGAGCGGGGTGGCAGCGATTTTCGTTATGCGAGGCTTGATGCGCCTTGGCCTGACCGCGGGGAGTCCGCAAGCCTTCGCGGCACGCAATGAACATTGGGCGATCATCAGCATTCAGCTCATTTTGTTTATGGCCGGAGGCATTTCCACTTTGGCTCTGGCAATCGCAGATTACCGGCGGGACCGAGACGCCGACTCATTGCTGCTTCTGCTATGGGTAGTGGGCACGTTCTGGTTTACCGCCTATTTGAACTGGACGGTCAACGCGAGAAGCATATTGCCAATGGTGCCTGCCACCGGAATTTTGCTGGCGCGCCGGATCGAAAGGCAGTACGAAAATCCGACGCGGAAATTCAAAGCATTAGTCGCGGTCGGATTGTTGGCATGCGCGGTTGTGTCGCTGTGGTTAGCTCGTGCCGACACTGATGTTGCAAACTCGGCGCGAATCGCGGCAGTTCTCGTTCATCAGAAAACGGCTGGCGGTAATGGCGTCTGGTTTTTGGGGCATTCGGGCTTTCAATATTACATGCAAACGTTTGGCGCTCGGCCTTATGATTGGTCGCATCCGCAAATCAAGTCAGGCGATTTTCTGGCTATACCGTATTCCAGAGTGTGGCCGGAAGACGTTACATCCAATTTCCTCGGCCCACGCGAAAATATTGAACTGTCCATACACACTTACGCAAGCACAACTTCGCCTGAGATCGGCGCAGGTTTCTACCATTCCTACTGGTCGATATTGCCGTATGCATTCGGGCCGGTTCCGTCGGAGAAGTATGCAATCATCCGGCCGGCGCAGTGAATCGTTCTCAATCGCGTTCCAGATCTGCCGATTCAACGCCTGCTGCCTTGACTTGGCTCGTTTCCCGCCAACATAATAAAGGGTTCGACTATCTTCTTTTAAGAATCAAGGGACCGTTTGGTATCAGCTCCGAGCTCACCCAGCACAACAGTTAAGGGCGGCGTTGCTCCATTGCGGGCAGGTCAGGGACACTCGTTTTTTCTTCGCCGACTGCACTCGCTTACCGGGATCATTCCGATCGGCCTGTTTCTCGTTGAGCACTTCTTTTCGAACGCCTTTGCGACCAAGGGCCCCGGCGCATACAGCAAGCAGGTCGAATTCTTAAGCAGCTTCCCGTTCGTAGTCGGGCTTGAGTTGTTCGGCATCTGGCTGCCAATTCTTTATCACTCACTTTACGGTTTTTATATCTGGTATCGCGGCGAGAGTAATGTTACTGATTACCCTTGGGCAGGCAACTGGATGTACTCCGCGCAGCGCTGGACTGGTGCCATCACATTTTTTTACATGGTCTGGCACACCTGGCACCTGCGTTTCAGCGGTGTACATTTGCTCACCTATCCGGGTTCTGCTTTCGGAAAAGTTCAGAACGAGCTATTCGGACATCCGTGGGCCATCGCGTTTTATGCCCTGGGAATTGTTTGCGCGTCGTGGCACTTTGGGTACGGCCTCTGGCTATTTGCTGCGAAATGGGGAATTACGCAAGGCCCGATCGCGCAAAGACGCTGGGGATACGTCTGTCTGATTATCGGCATCGGGTTTGTGACGGTGGGCGCTATGACCATGTACTCGTTCTTATCCGTGCGGCAGCAGCCTTTTAAGCCGACGGGGAACGAAATGGATTCATTCACGATGCGTTGATTTCCTTCGTGAACCTTAGTGTCCTTCGTGGTTTAAGGTTTGAGTGATTGAGCATTAACGAATGCCGAATCCAAAAATCATCGTCGTTGGTGGCGGTCTCGCAGGCCTTGCCGCCGTAATCAAGATCGCCGAGATGGGCGGCGATGTGGATCTTTTCTCCATCGTCCCGGTTAAGCGCTCTCATTCCGTTTGTGCTCAGGGCGGAATTAACGCGGCAAAAAACCTGAAGGGCGAAGGCGATTCCACCTGGCAGCACTTTGACGACACAGTTTACGGAGGCGATTTCCTCGCCAACCAGCCGCCGGTCAAAGCCATGTGCGAAGCCGCGCCTTCGATCATCGACCAGCTCGACCGCATGGGCGTGCCTTTTAACCGCACTCCCGAAGGGCTGCTCGATTTCCGCCGCTTCGGTGGAACGCTTTACCATCGCACCGCTTTCGCTGGAGCCACCACCGGCCAGCAGCTTCTCTACGCGCTCGACGAACAAGTGCGGCGGTATGAGTCTGAAGGCAAGGTCAAGAAATACGAGTCGTGGGAATTCCTCTCCGCCGTGCTCGACTCGCAGCGCACTTGCCGCGGAATTTGCGCTATGGATCTGCGTTCAATGGAAGTGCGAACCTTTCCCGCCGATGCCATCATCATGGCGACCGGCGGCGTGGGCGCGATTTTCGGCAAGAGCACGAATTCGGTGGTCTGCACCGGTTCGGCGCAGTCGGCGCTTTACCAGCAAGGCTGCTATTACGCCAACGGTGAATTCATTCAGGTGCACCCCACATCGATTCCCGGAGAAGACAAGCTGCGCCTGATGTCGGAGTCGGCGCGCGGCGAAGGCGGGCGCGTTTGGGTCCCGAAAACTCTTGGCGATAAACGCGACCCGATTTCGATTCCAGAAAAAGACCGCTGGTATTTTCTCGAAGAGTGGTATCCGAAATATGGCAACCTGGTCCCGCGCGATGTGGCGACGCGCGCGATCTTTAAAGTCGTCTATGAACATAATCTCGGCATTGACGGCAAGCCGATGGTGTATCTCGACCTCACCCATATCGACCGCGCCACGCTCGACCGCAAACTCGAAGGCATTCTGGAAATTTACGAGAAGTTTGTCGGAGACGACCCGCGCACTACGCCGATGAAGATTTTCCCCGGCATGCACTACACCATGGGCGGCCTGTGGGTGGAATTCAACCAGTCAACCAATATTCCTGGAATTTTTGCGGCTGGCGAATGCGAGTATCAATACCATGGCGCGAATCGGCTGGGAGCGAATTCGCTGGTGTCGTGCATCTTCGGCGGATTCACTGCCGGGCCGAACGCCATGCGTTACGCGCGCAACCAAAAGGCCGCGACAAGCAACGGCCACTTCGAGTCCGAGCGCAAACGCCAGGAAGAAATTAACGCGGGGTTGATCCGGTCCAATGGCAAGGGCGACGAAAACCCCTTCCGGCTGTGGCGCGAACTTGGCGAATTGATGACCAAAGACTGCACCGTCATCCGCTACAACAAAAACTTGCAGCAGACCGATGCCAAGCTGGTTGAACTCATCGAGCGATTCCAGAACGTAAACTTGAGCGACCGCTCGATGTGGGCAAACACGTCATTTGTCTTCACGCGACAGCTTTATAACATGCTGCAGTTATCGCGGGTGATTGCTCAGGGCGCGCGCATGCGGGATGAATCACGCGGCGCGCATTACAAACCTGACTTCCCCAACCGCGACGACAAGAACTGGCTGAAAACTACGAAGGCCTACTTCGCTCCCGATGCCGACGAGCCTAAGTTCGAGTTCGAACCAGTAGATGTGTCGTTGATTCCGCCAAGGGCGAGGAAATACTGAGCACGCTTCGCGACTCTTCATCGAAACGGATTCCGAATTGTCAGTTGCTGATTAATGACTTGGCCGTCCTGCAAATCTTCAGAATGAAGTGTGCCACACCCGGCTTCGAGGGCAGCAGCAACAATGAGAGCGTCATAGATACTGTAGCCGTATTTGTCCGCAATACGCAGCGCCATCTTATGCATGTCTAGGGAGATCGGAACTGGATCGGGGCAGAGAACGCAAATCACATCCAATAACTCTCTGGTTGCTTTCCACGACATGCCCAGCTTGCGGCGTGCTACCGAAACGAACTCATTCAGAGATTGAACACTGATCAACCCTCCAAGCGCCAAGAGTTCCTCTGCCTTGGACGCCCGAGGATCGTTCTTCGCCACGGCGTAAACGAGAATGTTGGTATCGAAGAAATTCTTAGCGGACATTCGCTTCTTGCCGGTCGAAAACAAAGCCAGGAGGAAGTGGACGGCGCAGACGGCGTAAACGCGCGAGAGCGCGCTGCCGAGAGGGGTCGCGGCGCACCTCAAATTCTCGCGCGTCAGCGATGTGAATTTCGATCTGGTCCCCCGCTTTCAGGTTGAGAGCTTTGACTACTTCCGACGGGAGACGCACCGCCAAGCTATTTCCCCACTTTGCGACTTGCATGCTCCGCTCCTGTGCAAGGAATGATATACATGCTTATTGTATATCATCTAGGTCAAGTGAGGCGGTCGGCAGGCCTCAAGCCAATTGCGCCCGGCGTTCGAATAGACGCCCGGTGACTGCTCCAAAGATGAAGCCGCCGACATGCGCCAGGTATGCCACACCGCCGCTTTGCACGTGCGCCACCGAGCCGGCGTGGAACAGTTGCGTCAAGAACCAGAAGCCGATTAACAAGGATGCGGGGATGAACGTGACGCGGAAAAAAACGAAAATGAAAAGAACCGACCGAATTTGGTCTCTTGGATAGCTGACGATAAACGCACCCATAACGGCGGCAATCGCTCCGCTCGCGCCGAGGTTGGGGACGGTGCTGTGGGGATCGGCTAGGACCTGGGCTAACATAGCCACCAACCCGCCAGCCAGGTAAAAAACGAGATATCGGCCCCGACCCATGGCATCTTCGATCTCTGGGCCAAACGCCCACAGAAAGATCATGTTGCCGATGATGTGCGACCAGCTGCCGTGCATAAACATCGCGGTCAGGATCGTAATCCAGTGGTGGCCGGAGGTAATTTGTGCGGGAATGGCCGACCACTGCATTACGAAGGCATCGCCGCGCATCAGCTCAAGCACAAAGATGATGACGTTCACGACGATGATGGCGGCTGTGACGACAGGGACGCGCACCGGCCGCCGAGACGCATCGCCAAGTGGAATCAATCCTCCCAAGCTTCTCCTCGATTCACCGATTTCCGGGCACACCTATCCGCGAGCGTAGAATTCTCCCTCGCCGCACTGCGGGCTGCTTTTCCGTCGTACCTTGCGGTGCGCTAGGCTGCTAACGACGATGAGACTGCACCGACAGCTTTGCGGACCGCGAACGACAGCATAACCCCCGAAACGCCGCTGACGATCAGGCTTACCCCGACCAACGTGCCGATCGCCCAGGCCGAACTCGATGGCCATTGCGTGTAAATCATCAGCCCCAAGATCAGGGTAATGATACCGTCGATCAGAAGCCAGCTGGATCCCTGAAGCGAGCGCACCCTGAAAAACGAAACGATATTGAGAATGCCCTCGACCAGAAAAAGCGACGCAAGCAGCAACGTGAGCGTTGCAACACCCAGCGCGGGATGCACGATCAGGTACACACCAAAAAAGACATATGCAACCCCGACCAGCACCCTCCAGATCACGCTACCGGTACTATGCGCCTGGAAGGCAAGCACGAGGTGCACCGCGCCTGCCACGACGATCAGCCAAGCAATAACGACGTTAACGGCCACGGCTGCGACTAAAGGCGAACCAACGGCCAGAATGCCTAACACGATTAGCAAAACACCCCACAAGGTCGACCATGTGGATGCTTGTCGAACAATTTCGGACGGATTTTGCTGCCCCATAGAGACCTCCTTAAAAAGACGGACGGAGTCTACCTCAAGAGCAGGAAGAATGCCAGCAGCAGGCGCGTGGCCGTAACGGATAGCATCATGTCTGAGTGCTACCCAGCGTCTGCATCTCAACACTCAGTACCGCCGGCAAATCCCGCACAATTGGACTCCGGTGCCTGTATCTATTTTGGCAGCACGCCCTTCTGCGTCATCCAAGGATGCACCTCGGGCTTCACCGTCCCGGCTACTACCCAGGGGTCCTGCGCCACGATCTGTGACGCCTCTTCGGTTGAGGTGGCGAAGATCAGCAGCTCCGCAGAGCTGCCCAAGCCGTCCCTGAACGGAGCGCCAGCTGCCAGCTTGCCCGAGTCACGCTGACTTTGGATGTATTCGAGATGGCGCTGCGCCGTTGGGTCCGATCCATTCGGCCAGTGGAAATTGTCGCTTTTGACGTAGAGCACCACCGCGTAATTTTCCATCGGGTTGGATTCCGGTGGCATGCTGAATGTGCTGGTCGTCTGAATCCAGGTATGAATCTCAGGTGCAAGACGTCCGCTCTGCACCGTTGGATCGGTATGGCTCCACTCGGTCGCTTCACTCAGAGACTGGGTCTTGAGAACAAAGATGCCACGCAGAGGACCGTCGTCCAGGAATGGCCCGGCCAACACCAGTTTGCCCTCTTTCGCCAGCTTGCGGATGTTAGCCATGTGCGCTTCCTGGAGCTTCTCCGCAGCGGCTTGATCTATTTGTGGTCTGTTAGCTGGCCTGAGCAAAAGTACTAACTGATAGAAAAAATAGTGGTCCGTGGTGGCCGTTGCGCCAGCGGCGGAGGATTGTGTGGCCGCCTCAGCCGTCAGCGCAGCAATCATTATCGCAACGTAAAGCGTCTTCGATTTCATGAGATACCCGCTGATTAGACGAACCAATCAGACGACAGTGACCGCGCCCCTTGAACATGAGCAACATCAAAAGCGTCGGACAAGGGTGTCCGACCCCACAGGTAAGACGCAAACTACCCCAGCGTCTGCACCTCCACACTCAGCACCGCCGGCAAATCCCGCACAATTGGATTCCAACTGTCCCCTGCATCGGCCGAGCAGTAGACCTGGCCGCCGCTGGTGCCGAAGTAAATTCCGCATTTATCTAAAGTGTCGACTGCCATGGCATCGCGCAGCACATTAACATAGCAATCTTTTTGCGGAAGGCCTTTGGTTAGCGGCTCCCACTCATTGCCCCCGCTGCGGCTGCGGAAGACGCGCAGCTTGCCGTCATGCACAAAGTGTTCCGAGTCGCTCTTGATCGGCACAACGTAAATCGTCTCCGGCTCGTGCGAGTGAATGTCAATAGCAAAACCAAAATCGGTCGGCAGGTTGCCGCTGACTTCTTTCCACTCATCTCCGGCATTGTCGCTGCGCATCACGTCCCAGTGCTTCTGCATGAAGAGCACGCCCGGGCGCTTCGGGTTCATGGCGATGTGGTGCACGCAATGGCCAATCTCGGCGTTGGGATCAGGAATGTATTGCGAGCGCAGGCCTTTGTTGATTGGCTTCCAGCTCTTGCCGCCATCGTCGGTGCGGAATGCACCCGCCGCCGAAATAGCAATCCACATCCGCTTGGGATTGCTGGGGTCCAAAACAATTGTGTGCAGGCACATTCCGCCCGCGCCCGGCTGCCATTTGGGCCCGGTGCCGTGGCCGCGCAAGCCTGAGAGTTCCTTCCAGTTTTCGCCGCCATCGGTCGAGCGAAATAACGCTGCGTCTTCTACCCCGGCATAAACGGTATTAGGATCGGTGAGCGAAGGCTCGAGGTGCCACACCCGCTTGAACTCCCATGGATGCTGCGTGCCGTCATACCACTGGTGCGTGGTGAGCGGCTTGCCGGTTTCAGCAGAAGTGTCATACGCAAATTTATTGCTTGCGGCTTTTGGCGGCCCCGGCTCGGGCTTTTGTCCCGGAGGCGTACCCGGCTGGTGCCAGGTCTTGCCGCCATCATCCGAGCGCTGAATGATTTGCCCAAACCAGCCGCTGGTTTGAGAAGCATAAATACGATTTGGGTCGGCGGGCGATCCTTTCAAGTGATACATCTCCCAGCCCGCGAAGTGCGGCCCGCTCACGTCCCACTTGTCCCGCTTGCCGTCTGAACTAAGAATGAATGCGCCTTTGCGTGTTCCCACCAGAACTCGAACATTGCTCATGACTCGCTCCTGTTATTTATGAAATCAAAATTGATGTGAATTCAGGGCCAAACCCAGCGCCCGTTTACCTGTAGCGGCCTGGGGTCATTTTTCTCCCAGCGACGCCGGACCTCAGTCAGCAACGCCTGGCGGTGTTCCGCCATTTTTTCAATCACAGCGCGTGTCGCCTCTGTTTTTTCGTGTTGCGCTCCCCAAATCAGCAATTCCAGCAGCACGGGCGCGAGGTCGATACCTTTTTTCGTAAGTCGGTAATTTAACCTTCGCTGGTCGGTTGCGTCCACCTCGGTCGCGATAATTCCTGTGGATTTCAACTTGCGGAGGCGGTCTGAAAGAATGTTCGTGGCCACGCCTTCTCCGGAATCCTCAAACTCTTTAAAAGTTCGATATCCGCGGACCATGAGATCGCGAATGATCAGCAGCGACCAGCGGTCCCCAATCATCTCCAGCGAGACACTTACCGGACAGCCGGAGCGACGTTTCGACTTCGGCTTCCGCTGCATAGCCGAGAACGTTAACAAATCTCGCTTGCAAAAAGCAAGTGATATACCCACGCCATGCAGGGACGCGCGGGCCACACGATTCTTAGAAGGAAGTAGCGCTTTGAACCTGGCTCTGGGCCGGAAGCAAATATTCGCCGATGAGGGTTTCTATCCGCGACCACACGTTAGGATCGCATTCGATCGCGGTATGTCCCTTTAAGAAGTGACGCGCGAACCAAGGGTAGGTAGAGCAAGGCTCAGGCTGTTTCTTGTAGTCAAAGCGAAAGTCGCCGAGGATTTGGGTCCGCATCGGATCCGCCGGAACGATCTCCGGAAGGCCATGGAACATTCCGCCGGCTTGATAAAAATTGATTGCCCTCTCCACATTAGAGGGGATAATGCGATCGTCTTGACCGGGTTTGGTGATGCTATCGACCTGAATGGTGAGCAGAACCGGAATTTGTTGCTTCTGCAACTCTCGAGCCAACGCAACCACCGCCGACGCGCCCCAACTGTGGCCATAAAGAATGATGCGGGCCTGCCGCCTCTCAGAATCGGAAATTCCGCCATTGCCATCGCTGTCGAGCCACTTCATGACGGCATTGTAGGCATCTTCGCGACGATGATTTTCGAAGATACTGACGTGCGCGCGGCCAGAGTACCCGGTGCGTAATCTGTTCGCCAGTTGCACCTCCGCGTGACGACTGTCGTCATGGTGGACGAACCCTCCGACGAAGCCGATCACAATGGTGGGGTTGGGTGCAGCGCTGGTGGTGACTGGCTTGGTTGCTGTGGCGGGAAATGCTGTTCCGCAGAAAACGGAAGCGGTGAAGACAATAACAGGCAGGTGGGTTTTAAGGGCCCAGTTGCTTGCAGGGAGCCAGCATTGATGTGTGCTGCCGTGCGGCTTGGTGCGCACCGAACGCATGGTTCCAGTTACTAGAGATGCACCCACCATGCCAAAAGAACTTCACGGCGGAGCATTAGACGGAAGTGATAGAGCCGAATGACAATATCAGCACGCCGTCAACTCGTACCCGTTGTGCCCTTAGCAGAGTTGCTGTGCGGAGTTTTGCACTAGAGTAGGCACTTAGTTTGCTTTGTACGACGTTAATATTTCAGCCTCCGACCCTTGATTTTTGCGCCAGCCTCAGCTTGCAGCCAGCCTGATAAACTCCTATAATCAAACTGTACCGAATTAGTCCTATATCCAGAGTAGAGCTTTGTTTCCGAGGTTTTACGCACAATGATCAGGCTTGGCAAATTGACCGATTATGGGCTGGTTCTGATGAGCTATGTTGCCAAGGGCGGCGAGCAGGGCTTGCATACCGCACGCGGACTAGCCACGCAATCCAAGCTGCCTTTGCCGACGGTGAGCAAGCTCTTAAAAGTCCTTTTGCAGAGCGGTTTTTTGGTGTCTCATCGCGGCATTAAGGGCGGCTACACTTTGGCGCGCGACGCCCAGGAAATTTCCGTCGCGGAAATCATCGCTGCCCTCGAAGGCCCGATCGGCTTGACCGAGTGCACCACTGATGTCTCCGGAATCTGCGACCTGGAGCCATCGTGTCCCATCAAAATGAATCAGAGAATGATCAGCCGGGTGGTACGCGGGGCGCTCGAAAAACTGACCCTCGCCGATCTGATTCATCCTTTGCAATTAATCGCTATTAGAGACGAGCGGGGAAAACTCATCCCCGGCATCAGCCGAATTTCTGGGAGTACTCAATGAGCACGAACCTTGACACAATCCGTGACCTAGCCCAGCAGGAATATAAGTGGGGCTTCGTCACCGACATTGAAGAAGAGCGGATCCCGAAGGGGCTCAGCGAAGACGTGATTCGCCTGATCTCGACCAAGAAGCAGGAGCCTGAGTTCATGCTGGAGTGGCGGCTGAAGGCGTACCGCCATTGGGCTGCGCTTGAGAAGTCGCAGGCTGAACCGAAGTGGGCGAACGTGCATTATCCCGCGATCGATTACCAGAACATCGTTTATTACTCGGCGCCCAAGCAGAAGGTGAAGCTCGAGAGTTTGGACCAGCTTGATCCGGAAATTTTGCGCACTTATGAAAAACTGGGAATTCCGCTCCAGGAGCAGAAGATGCTCGCCGGAGTTGCGGTTGATGCGGTGTTTGACAGCGTTTCTGTCGCGACCACGTTCAAAGGCAAGCTCGCCGAGCTGGGAATTATTTTCTGCTCATTCTCCGAGGCAGTGCGTAATCACCCTGAACTGGTGAAAAAGTATCTGGGCTCGGTTGTCCCGTATACCGACAACTTCTTTGCCGCGCTGAATGCGGCGGTCTTCAGTGACGGATCGTTTGTATATGTGCCCAAAGGCGTTCGCTGTCCGATGGAGCTTTCGACCTACTTCCGCATCAATGCCGCCGAAACCGGACAATTCGAGCGCACGTTGATCGTTGCCGATGAAGGCGCATCGGTCAGCTACCTCGAAGGTTGCACTGCTCCGATTCGCGACGAGAATCAGTTGCACGCGGCCGTGGTCGAGCTGGTTGCGTTGGACAACGCTCAAATTAAGTACTCGACTGTCCAGAACTGGTATCCCGGCGACAAACAGGGCAAGGGCGGGATCTATAACTTCGTCACCAAGCGCGGCAAATGCGCCGGGGTGAACTCGAAGATTTCATGGACGCAGGTTGAAACCGGCTCCGCGATCACCTGGAAATATCCCAGCTGCATTTTGCAGGGAGATAACTCGGTGGGTGAGTTCTACTCGGTCGCGCTGACCAACAATTATCAGCAGGCTGACACCGGCACCAAGATGATTCACATCGGCAAGAACACCCGCAGCACGATCGTCTCGAAGGGTATCTCCGCCGGACACGGGCAGAACACCTACCGCGGACAAGTAAAGATCATGAAGGGCGCGGCCGGTGCGCGAAATTATACGCAGTGCGATTCGCTGCTGATCGGCGACAAGTGCGGCGCGCACACCTTTCCTTATATCGAGGTGAGGAATTCGAGCGCGCGGATGGAGCACGAAGCCTCGACTTCCAAGATCGGCGAAGACCAGATGTTTTATCTCCGCCAGCGCGGGTTGAAGGCGGAAGACGCGGTGTCGATGATCGTGAACGGATTCTGCAAGCGTGTCTTTCGCGAATTGCCCATGGAGTTCGCGGTCGAAGCGCAAAAGCTGCTGAGCGTGAGTTTGGAAGGCAGCGTCGGATAAGAAACGGTTCTGTGGGGCACGGGCGTCCTCGCCCGTGCGGTCACTAAATTTGACGGGCGAGACGCCCGTCGCCCCACATCGCGAAATTATTTTAGAGGGAACGAATGAGCTTACTGGAAATTAAAAATCTTCACGTCAAGGTGGGTAACCACGAGATCCTCAAAGGGATCGACTTGACCGTAAACGCCGGCGAAGTGCACTCCATCATGGGCCCGAACGGCTCCGGCAAGAGCACGCTGGCGCAGGTCTTGGCGCGGCGTGAGGCCTACGACGTCACGGCCGGCGAGATCATTTATAACGGGAAAGACCTGTTGGAAATGAAAGCTGAAGATGCCGCGTGCGAAGGAGTCTTTCTGGCATTTCAGTATCCCGTCGAAATTCCCGGCATCGGCAACGCGTACTTCATGCGCTCGGCGCTGAATGCCATCCGCAAATATCACGGGCAGGACGAAATGGACGCGATGGATTTTCTTCCGCTCTTCCGAGAGAAGTTGAAGCTGCTCGAAATGGACGAGAAGCTGCTGAATCGTTCGGTAAACGAAGGATTTTCGGGCGGCGAGAAGAAGCGCAACGAGATTCTGCAAATGGCGCTGCTGGAGCCGAAATTAGCGGTTCTCGATGAAACCGATTCTGGTCTCGACATCGATGCGCTCAGAATCGTTGCCAAAGGCGTGAACACTTTGCGCGGCCCCGAGCGGGCAATGATCGTAGTTACGCACTATCAGCGCTTGCTGAACTACATTGTTCCGGACTTCGTTCATGTGCTGGTGAATGGCCGCATTGTGCGGTCCGGGGGCCCTGAGCTGGCCCTGGAACTCGAAGAAACTGGCTACGCTGTCCCGGCCTAAGGGGAAGACGAAGAAACGTGATTGCTGAAACTGAACAACTCGGAACCTACCTGGAGAGCTTTACCGAATTCCAGAAGCGAGCTGCCGGACGCGATTTGCCCTGGCTGAGGAAATTGCGCGAAAGCGCATTCGCGCGTTTTTGCGAAGTTGGATTTCCTACCACTCACGATGAAGACTGGCGTTTCACCAACGTCTCCGCCATCACAAAAACGTCGTTTGAATTATCACGCGACGCTAAGGTGACGAAGCAGGAAGTCGAGCAATTCGGCGTTGCCGGCCTTGGCTGCCAGGTGGTATTCGTGAATGGGCATTTTTCCCGCGAGCTTTCATCCATCGGCCAGTTGCCGGCAGGCGTGAGCGTGAGCAGCTTGGCCGAAGAAATCAGCGCCAGCTCCAGTTCCGTAGGGTCGCACCTGGGCCGCTACCTTGATATTCATCGCGATGCTTTTTCTGCGTTGAACACTGCGTTCGCTGAAGATGGCGGATATGTGCACGTGCGCCGGGGCGTTGTGCTCACCGAGCCGGTTTATCTTCTCTTTATTTCGACTGCCGGCGATAAACCACTGATGTCGCATCCGCGAAATTTGATCGTGATCGAGAATGAAGCGCAGGCCACGATTGTCGAGGACTACGTTTCAATTGGCGAGACTGTTGCATTCAGCAATACGGCCACCGAACTTATTGCTGGTGAAAATGCTGTAGTTTCTCATTACATGGTGGAGCGCGAGCACCGCCAGGCGTTCAATATTTCTACCTTGCGAATTCAGCAGGGAAGAAGCGCGAATGTTTCATCGCATTCTGTACTTCTCGGTGGCGGCCTCGTGCGAAACAACGTGCACCCGGTGCTGGCTGGCGAGGGCGGAGAGTGTTTGATCAACGGGTTGTTCATCGGCAACGGCCGACAGCATCTCGATAATTACATGTTGGTTGAACACGCGAGTCCGCATTGCGCCAGCCGTCAGTTTTATAACGGCATTCTGGACGATCACGCGCATGGCGTTTTTCACGGCCGCATCATCGTTCATAAAGACGCGCAGAAGACCGACGCCAAGCAGACCAACCGCAATCTGCTGCTCTCAGACGACTCTCGCATTGACACCAAGCCGCAACTCGAAATCTACGCGGACGACGTGAAGTGCACGCACGGCGCGACCATTGGCCAGATGGAAGAGAACGCGCTGTTTTATTTGCGCTCCCGGGGAATCGATGAGATCTCCGCGCGGAAGCTGCTGCTTTTGGCTTTCGCGAATGAGTGTCTCGACCGCATGGCCGCTGGCGTCGGGCGCGATCACGTCGAGAAGTTGATCCATGCTCATCTTTTGCAGATCGCGAATTCGGTGAAACCGCTTTCGACGGTTGCGCGGAGTGAAGACCTTGGCAGAAATTTGGAGGAGGTCGGGTGACCACTGCCGCAAAAATCCCGTCGACCGAATCCGATCGCGCGCGCTCAACCAGCCCAGGGCTGGACGTGGAGAAAATCCGCCGTGACTTTCCTATCCTGGCGCGCGACGTTCGTGGAAAAAAGCTCGTCTATCTTGACAACGCCGCTACCTCACAGAAGCCGCGAGCAGTCATCGACGCTATCACGCGCTATTACGAGCAGGAAAATGCAAACATCCATCGCGGTGTGCACTTTCTTTCTGAACTCGCCACGTCGAAGCACGATCGCGCGCGGCAGGCGGTACGTGGCTTCATCAATGCGGCCGATGTAAAAGAACTCATTTTTGTTCGTGGGACGACCGAAGCCATCAACCTGGTGGCGCAGACTTACGGGCGGGTCCACGTTGGCAGCGGTGACGAAGTCCTGATCACGGCCATGGAGCACCATTCCAACATCGTGCCGTGGCAAATTCTCTGCGACGAAAAAAGCGCAAAGCTGCGGGTTGCGCCGATCAACGATGCGGGCGAACTTATACTCGATGATTTCGCAAAACTTCTGGGCCCTCGCACCAAGATCGTCGCTGTTGCCCATGTTTCGAACGCGTTGGGAACCGTGAATCCGCTGGCGCAGATTATTGAACTCGCGCACAAGAAAAATATTCCAGTGCTGGTCGATGGCGCCCAGGCAGTTCCGCACATGAAGGTCGATGTGCAGGCCCTCGACTGCGATTTCTATACGCTCTCCAGCCACAAAATGTTTGGCCCGATGGGCATTGGCGTTCTGTATGGCAAGGCCCATCTGCTTGACGCCATGCCGCCATATCAGGGCGGCGGCGATATGATCAGCTCAGTCACCTTCGAGAAAACTACTTACAACAAGCTGCCGTTCAAGTTTGAAGCTGGTACACCGGACGTCGCTGGCGCCATTGGCCTCGGAACCGCCATTGATTATCTAAATGCGATTGAGATCGGCAAAATTGCGAGGTATGAACACGAGTTGCTGATTTATGCTACCGAGAAACTTTCAGCGCTTTCCGGCGTGCGCCTCATCGGCACTGCAAAAGAACGTGCCGGCGTGATCTCATTCGTGGTCGAAAATGTTCATCCTCACGACGTAGGGACCATTCTCGATCAGGAAGGTATCGCTATCCGCACTGGACATCACTGTGCGCAGCCGATCATGGATCGTTTCGGAATCCCAGCCACCGCGCGTGCCTCATTCGCTTTTTACAACACCAAAGAAGAAGTCGATGCGCTGGTGAATGGCATCATCAAAGTTCAGGAGGTCTTTGCCTGATGCCTGAACTTCGCGATCTGTATCAGGAAGTGATTCTGGAGCACAGCAAAGCGCCGCGCAATTTCCATGCGATCGCCGACTCCAACCAGAAAGCGGAAGGTTTCAATCCGCTGTGCGGAGATCATTTCACAGTTTACGTGAACATCGACGGCGATTCTATTCAGGACATCGGCTTTCAAGGCTCGGGCTGCGCCATCTCGAAAGCTTCCGCGTCCATGATGACCCAGGCGGTAAAAGGGAAGAGCAAGGCCGAGGCGAAAAAATTATTCGACACCTTCCACAAGCTGGTCACTACCGGCGAATCCAATGGTGACCGAGACGATCTCGGCAAGCTGGCAGTGTTTTCAGGGGTCTCGGAATTTCCAGTTCGCGTAAAGTGCGCAACCCTGGCGTGGCACACGTTGCAGGCCGCGCTCGAAGGCAAGCAAGAAAAAATTTCTACGGAGTAATGCAATGAGTTCCGGCAGTCACGCCAATCTAAGCCGCACCTGCGAGGTTATCGAGATTCCCAGCGGCACCGTGAGCACGCTGGCGGAAGGCACGCCAGTGAGGATCATGCAGTCGCGCGGCGACAGCTACACGGTTTGGACCGACTACGGCCAGATGTACCGAATCGAAGGCAAAGATGCGGACGCCATCGGCCAACAGCCTCTTTCGGAGAAAGCTTCCGTCCCGCAGGACACTGGCGAGTTCAATGACCAGATGGTCTGGGACATTTTGAAGACCGTCTATGATCCCGAGATTCCCGTCAACATCGTCGATCTAGGTCTGATTTATTCTTGCAAGATCACCCCGGCTGATGATCAAGGCAAGAAGATTGACATTCAAATGTCGATGACGGCGCCCGGTTGCGGCATGGGCAATGTGCTCAAAGGCGACGTCGAGAACAGAATTTCAAAATTGCCTTCGGTGAAAGCGGTGAATGTAGAAGTAGTTTTCGATCCTCCCTGGGACATGAGCCGCATGTCCGAAGCCGCCCGGCTGCAACTCGGATTCTGACCTAGCGAATTCGTGGTGCTCCTCTGTGCATCTCCTTGGCCTCTGCGGTTAATGCTTGTTACATCCAGTCTATGAACGCTCCTGTTGCAAACGTAACGTAAAATAGCGAGCCATGGCATCGCGTCCCCTCCTTCTCGGACACCGCGGCCTGCGTTCGCGTTCGTTTTCCGTTCGAGAAAATACCATCGCAGCCTTCGACTTGGCCCTTCAGCATGGCTGTGATGGGTTTGAATTTGACGTGCGGCTCACCGCTGACAGCCGTCCCGTAATCTGCCACGGGGCCAGGTTCGCCGGAATCACGATTGCACGAGCGGCGTGCAGTCGTCTACGGGCCTTGCCTCTCCTGGAAGCTGTTATGGAGCGCTACGCCAGCCGCGCCTTTCTCGACATTGAACTCAAAGTGCCAGGGCTTGAGTCATATGTGCTTGATGAGATTTCTAAATTTCCGCCCCAACGTGGATACGTCGTTTCCTCATTTCTTCCCGGCGTGTTGCTTGATCTCAGAGGGCGAAGCCGGTCAATTCCGCTGGGAATCATCTGCGAAACCCGCAAGCAATTAAGTGCTTGGCGGGAACTGCCGGTTGACTATGTAATTGCGCATGAGCGGCTGATCACTGCTGCATTAATAGCCGACGCACATGCGGCCGGCAAGAAAGTATTCGGTTGGACCATCAACAAAAAGGCATCGATGATCTGCCTCGCGAACAATGGAGTTGACGGCATCGTGTCCGATAAGACCGAGTTGCTGGTTGCGACGTTGCGATCTGGATAATGCGAGCGGAAAAGCATCCGCAGCCTAGATTGACTTCCAGTTGCAAACTTGGAATGACAGTGACTATGCTTTGGTATCGAAAGCCGGTTTGTGAAAATGACATTCAAAGACAAAGTTGCGTTAATAGCTGGCGGGACTGGCGGATTGGGACGTGCGGTGAGTCAGGCCTTTCTCGAACAGGGCGCCAAGGTAATGGTCACCTATCGAAAAAAGCAGGAATTCGATGAATTGAAAAAGATAGCCGGTGCGGGTGCGTCCAATCTAGTTGGGTCTGACGTCGATGTTACCGATCAAGCGGCGGTGCAAAAACTCATTTCAACCATCGGCAAAGAAAATGGCCGCTTGGATTTTCTGGTCAACAGTGTGGGCGCTTACGCGGGCGGAGTGAAGCTCTGGGAGACGGATCCCGATGTTTTTGATCAGCAGCTAAAGCTGAATCTGATTTCGGGCTATGTCTTGTCTCGCGCGGTCGTGCCGCTCATGCTCAAGCAGCAAAGCGGTGCCATCGTGAGCGTAGCTTCGAAAGCCGCGGTGGATCACGCCGCCGGGGCTGCTGCCTACGCCGCATCCAAAGCCGCCGCGGTGGCGATGATGGATTCACTGGCCGCAGATCTGAAAGGAAGCCGGGTGCGCGTGAATTCCATTCTGCCCAGCATCATCGACACGCCAGCCAACCGGAAAGCCATACCCGGCGCGGATTTTTCAAAGTGGCCCAAGCCGGAAGAGATCGCACGCGTGATTCTGTTCTTGTGCAGCGACGACGCGCGCTTAATCCATGGCGCAGCTATTCCTGTTTACGGCGATAGCTGAGGCGGGTCAGTCCGCTAAGTTCGCCGAAGGATGTTCTCCAGGCAACGGAAGGGTATATGTTTGGTGAAAATGGCATGCCCCCGAAATTGTCCGGGTAAGTTATTCTAATGACATGGATCATCTATTGGCGCTTCGAGACAAGGTTGGCCGCCTCCGGGAAGAGATTGCTGACATTCAGCAGTTAAATGAGCAGTTTCGGCGTAACGGCTGGAATGGGCCCGAGGCGCAAGCCGCTCACGGACAAAGGAACGAAAGGTTGCAAGCGATCCAGCAGGAGCTGGTTCGACTGGCACAACTAAGTCGCAAAGTTATATCGGCAGAAGAGATGAGGGAAAAGCATCGCACTCAGCTGCATCTCGTCCGGCAGAAGCGGGCATCGTAGCGCTCATGCCGCTGCAGGGAACCTGCTCAGTAGCTTTCGCGATCCGTTAGTCTCGGAGCTGCCTTTTCGTGGTGTGGCGCAAGCTCCGGCCTCCAATCAGGCGGAACAGTTCTTCGGCGAGGTTAGTGGCGTGATCACCAGCGCGCTCCAGAGCTTGCGCCATCAGGATCGCGTCCGCTCCAGGCTCGATATTTTTGTTGTTTTCGCGATGAACGTGCCTGCGGAAGAGCGATTTATACGTTTGGTCGATTTCGCGGTCCGCGCGCAGCACATAGCTCGCGGGTTCAAGGCTACGATCGACGAAACCCTCGCGGACCTTCTGCAACATATTGCTAAGCACATCCAGCATTTCTATCAGCTGCTGCAGGTCCGACTTCGGAAGGCGATTTTCGAGATTATGCGCCCGCTGCGCCACTCCCCACAGCAAGTCGCCGATCCGTTCGAGCTCAGTGCTGAATCGCAAACAGGCCAGCAGTTCGCGGGCTTCTAATTCACCTACGTCGCTAATAGCCGAGGGAAGCTGCTCATCGATCTGCTGCTCGATGCGATCGAGTTCTTTCTCGCAGTCCCGTACCGCCAGCAATGCCAAGCGCGAGGAGTTGTCCAGGAACTCTTTGGTGTTGAACGCGGCATCGCTGGCAATTAAACAAGCGCGAAACGCCAGTTGGGTCAGTTCATTTTCGTTATTGTGGACTGCCTGGGGCTGGTTCTTCGCTGCCTTGGTTTTGCGTGATCGGGGCCTTACCATTTTCTCCGCCTGTTAGCAGCTTATGCAAAACGCGTTCGAACGTGAAACTTAGTTTGCCTGGTCGCGTACCTAAGCCGCCTGAACCTGGGTCAGGACCTTCTCTTCTGCTGCCATCTGTTCCGCCGCCACAACAAAGATAGGTCTGCGGCACGTGAGCTCAAGCAAATGCCGCGCAGCCGCAATGTGTTCAGCCAATGGCGTCGATTCGACATACCCCTTGGCGCGGACGGTAATTACGGGATCCAAAGATTCTACGTGTACCCCTGCTATTTGGCCGTTGTGTTCCCAGTCGTAGGCACAAGCCAGCCGCAGAATACCTGCCAGGAATTGCACCAGGCGCTGCTTTGAGGGCGAGAGAGCCGCGAACCCTTTCTGAGTTCCCATGGGTAGAGCGCCGCGATGATACCGCACTACGAGAGCTGCAACCCGCAGTTCACCCGACGTCCACCCTAATGGCGGATCCAGTTTTTTTACCAGCCGTGCTGAAGCTTTGTGGTATCCAGAATTCGCCTTGCCCCGACCGACGGCATGCATCAATGCGGCCGCTTGTAGTATCCAGCGGTAGCCATCATGCTTAGGCCCGCGGAGAACTCCGGAAATAGGCACCCCGTCATATATCTGCAACGACAACTTCGCCACGTGTTTCGAGTGCGACATCTGTGGATCGAGGAATGCAGCCCATATTCTCAGCCGCTCGAGCCCCAGAGTTCTGCATTCGCCCGCATTCGGCAGACTCTCTCGCCAGACCGTCCAAAGTGAATGTTTCCCGGTCATTCTGGTGCGATACACATCCAGTCGTTGCTCACGTTCTTCTATTAAACGAGTTCGCCATTGCGCTCGCGCTGCGAGATCGGGAAAGGCTTTGATTTGAATAGCGGTGTGCCACAGTACGTCAAGATCGTGAATTTCTCCGAGAATGTCCTGGATTTCCTTGAGGTCGCCGCTCCACGACTGATACAGGTCAGGCAGGAAGTTTTCCAGCGTGTAACGGAAGCGCTTTATTGCGATGCGAAGGTCGTGGAAAGCGACATTGGTTCGATTACGTGACGCCCGAAGATGAAATGCGTGAGCCTCGTGCCAGCGTTCCAACGCAAGGTGAGCCAACACGGCGCTGCCAGGAGGAATTCGCATCGCCCGGATCGGCAATTTGCCGATCCAACTTTTCCATTGCCGGCGATCGAAATTCTGCAGGACACCAGCGGCCCTGTTTTGCGACTCTTGCTCCCGAACAGTCAGGAAGTCCCTGATGCTCCTGCCGGTTGGGTCGCCTTCCGGAGAGAGCTTTTCCACCCATTCCATCATGACATGTGTGTCGCGGAGTTCTCCCAGGCTGCCAAAGAGGTCCTTGGCGGCGCGCCTCATCTTCTTCCATGCAGGGTCGCGGTCGAAAACTCTTATGCCATCCGCTAGAGAGCGGCAACGCCGCAAGGCGGTCCGCAGATCATGAACTGGGTCTGAGCTGAAATCGTGCTCTGCTTTTGCGCACTGCTCCAGCACTTCTTCCATCCAGTATGCGAGCCCGACCCGAGCCTCTTTTTCTAGAATTGTTGACGTAGCCATATCACACCTACAGATTAACTGATATCGAAATGCGGAATTTGCAGCGAAGATGAAAACTACCGATAGAGGTCAAAATTCCAGATAACCTCCAACCGCTTGCCGTGCGTTCCCGTTGCCGTTGGCCGGGAGGATCCCATCAATCGCCCGCAAAGATTCCCACGCCGCCGCGGTGAGGGCTGGATCGGAGCTGACAATTTCTCGAATCATTTCCCATGCCGCAAGATTGAGTGCTCCTTCAGGTCCAGGTCCCATCGCCAGAGAAACCGAGCACTGCGGACAGAAGCAAATCCTTCGCGCTGCGGATTTCTGGCGCGGCCGGATGCCTACGGTTTGCGCGAACACATAGATGGCCACAGACTTCTGTCCCGATTCAATTTCTCGATTGCAACGAAGGCACGATAGATTGTCCAAAAAAGCTCCTGGCGATTGAGTGGAAGCGGAAAGAAAATATTGCTCCAGCATTACCCCAGCGGCAAGTATGAAGAAGGATGCCGCATGTATCTCTGGTCCAGATGTTCCTCGTTCAAGAATCAAGCTGTGCTCTAGGCAGAACGATTTCCATCGTGCAATCTGACTTGGTGAGTGTCTCCAAGTTGCAGTTGGTGCGCAAACGTCCGAACCCGGTCCTTCCCTTGACTCAAGTTCTCGGGCCGTCGCGGGAGCGTGAGCAGGTGGCGGCGGTTTGCTATCGGGTTCGCAGGCTGAAGATTGAATTCTTATTAGTGAGGACGCGCAAGGGAAAGTGGACATTTCCTAAAGGCGGCGTGGTGGGGGGCCTGACCCGCGCGCAATCCGCTGCCCTGGAAGCGTTCGAAGAAGGCGGTGTCCACGGCCGCATTGAGCGAGCTTCGTTTACTCGTTATATTCTCCGCAAGCGTCGCTCTTCGCAAGCTGGTGAGATCACCATTGATGCTTACCTTTGTGAGGTGCTGCGCCTTGGAACGCCACAAGAGGTCAACCGAACTCCTACCTGGTTTACGGTTGAGGAAGCGCAGCTCCGTTTGCGAGAGGGGAGGACCACAGAAGACGCTGGCGAACTTGCCCGGGTTGTCGATCGTGCCGTGAGTCGACTCGAACGTTTAACCCAGCGAAATTCGAATGGCCGCCGCGCCAATATGGATCCGTTACAAAAAGTGCATTTCGAAGCTCCCGACAGCCAGGGTGGTCGTTTGGTTGCGCGTGTCGCCTTGCTGTCCTATCCGCCAGCTAAGCGTTCGCGATCTTCACAGCTGCCGTTAATCGAGTTTGGCGATGATTCGCCTAAGATCTTGCAGTTAGGTCCGGGTCGCGCACCAGATCGCTGACCGTCCCGCTAAACTTATCCCTGCGCTGCTCGTAACGTCCCCAGTCGAAAATAAACTTCGACCGCCAGCCGCGCAGTGGGCACACCTGCACCCGGCGAGTTGTGATGTGGATAAAAAGGCCGATTCCGCAATAGGGGGAGTGTTTTTGATTTACTTCGTGTTACTTTGTGTCCTTCGTGGTTAACGCTTTTTGAACTCATGAACCACAAACGACACAAAGGTTCACCGAGTAATCACGGTGCCCTACCACGTAGACACATCAGAATTACGCACAGGGACACCAGTGAGAAGACGACTTATTGGTTGCCCCCCAGGGATTCGAACCCCGATAAGCAGATCCAGAATCTGCTGTCCTGCCGTTGAACGAGGGGGCACCAAGGCGAAAAATCAGGCGGCATTCTGATTTTAGGGGGACAGGCTAAATGGGTCAACTTGCGCGAAGGAACTCCCGTAAGACGTATCGCTGTCGAAAAGAAAACAGGTGCTTACGCTCACAATCAGGGTCAATGAGTGTAATTGGCGATTTTTCGCCAACTACCGCGCAATCGCCCAAAAACACGACACAGTTAGTTCCATTGAAAGATGTCACGCCTTAGAATCTCATGATGCGTATCGCCATCCTGTCCGATATTCATGGGAATCGAACGGCGTTTGAGGCGGTACTTGCAGATTTGCAACAAACCTCTCCTGATCTGATTCTCCACGGCGGCGATCTTGCAGATGCTGGTGCGAACCCGGTGGAAATTATCGACAGAATTCGCGATCTCGGCTGGCCAGGTGTAACGGGCAACACTGATGAATTGATTTTTCGCCCCGAGTCGCTAGAGGAATTTGCGAACCAGTCTTCTGCGCCGGCGTCCCTTTGGGCAGCAATTCGTGAGATGGCGGCGACGACTCGCAGCATGCTAGGAGAGGAGAGGATTGAATGGTTACGCGGGCTTTCGCGGGTTCACATTCAAGGTCCGATGGCTCTAATGCACGCCAGCCCTGAAAGCCTATGGCGAGCTCCAGCCCCAGAAGCGACCGGTGCTGAGCTGGAATCGACGTATGGATCGTTGCGCCGACCCATTGTCGTCTACGGGCATATTCACCGTCCGTATATTCGGAGCTTCCCGAGCCCAGCCTTTGGGGAAGGGCTGATCGCGAACACTGGCAGCGTTGGTCTGCCGTATGACGGTGACCGACGCGCTTCCTATTTGTTGCTCGATGATTCTAGTCCGACAATCCGGCGGGTGGAGTACAGTGTGGAGACAGAGATAAAGGCGCTTTCCTCCTGCGGTTTGCCTCATGCCGATTGGATTGCGAAAACGCTCCTGGCTGCCTCTCCCCAACTTCCGTAAGTCACGCGCGGGATGGTGGCCCATTCAAGCCCGATTTTGGCTTGAGTGGGGCAGTTCTATAAGCATACGTCCCGTCTGTCGCCGAGTTTCCCCGCGAGTTTTTTGCCTAAAGATGGGTTCACTGGCCGAAGGTCAGAGTGATCGTCTGGGTGTTGTTCTTGTTGTAATCGCCGTTGCCTCCTATGGTAACAAGTTGGATCGGAGCATTTATTGAGACATTTCCATCAAACTTGATGCCATAAGCAATCGTTATTTGCACCTTACTTAACGGCATTCCGAGCGCGGTGCTTTGTGTCTTTGCAGTGTTTGCTGCAGCCTGCACATCCTTGACCAGTTCACTGAAAAGATCCGCGGTAGGTGGCTTCAGAAAACTGGCAGCCTTAGTCGGGGTTACGGTTTTTGGCACGCTGTATGTAAACGACACGTCGTCAGTAGCATCCTGCTCCCTGCTTGCTCCAATCTTGAAGATGAAAAACGAAATGCTAAATCCCGCAGTCTTGGCTGTTGTGGTCTTGAAATCCAACGTTGCGCTGGTCAGCTTAGGTAGGCCTTTAGGCTGATCAGGATCTGAGCCTCCGGTCAAGGATTGGTAGCATTTCAGTGCCTGTTCAACGGTCTGAACAACCGACGGAAGATCCGCTGTCTTAGCAGGCTGATCCTTGACATCGCTAGGTTGGTAGGCCCCCGGTGCCGGTAACTTTGGCGCTTGGCAAACTTCCGCTTCAGCAGCAACTACCGCTTTTTTCTTTTGCGCCAGACACAGGGTACTCGCTACTACTAACAAGGACAGAAGTACGAGCACATTTCTCCGCAGCTTCATAAGTAGCTCCTTTTAGCAGTTCAAAATCGTGGAATACTAACTCGCAACTGACTGCCCGCTCACAACTTTGTGTTCTTGTTACGATTTCGTAACAGACCGCCGGGAGGGATCACCCGGCGGGTTGGCCCACCCCTTTGCACAACCACAAGTTGAGGCTGCCCCATCCTTTCGCGCTCTTTGCGAAAGGGTGGGAACCACAACTTGCACAACAGATTTTCCCGATGTCCAAGCTGAGATGATGATGTATGAGGAGAAGCCCCAAGATGTCGGCGTCCATGGCCAGCTCGCCCGTCGACGTGAGGAAGGCGGGTGCCTGGCCCGCCTTAACGGTAGAGGCAGGCGATTGCGTGCAAACAAGCGCATGCCACTTTAGTCGCAAGAGAATCATAGGTTGCGCGCTCGAGAGGAGCCTGCCAACCAAGATGGTGTCCGACAGTGTTGCGTATTCTTCCCGCATATTCGATAGCTATCTCTATAGAATTGCCTGACCCTGGCAACGAAGCCAGGATCGTAGCGAAGTCAACTTCACGGATGGTTATATTGTGAGCCGTACCAAGCTCGGAACTTAGGTATTGAAGCGCCTTCCCAAGGTTGTCCGCCCCCTTTGGAGGCTTCTTGGGATTCGCTTTTAAGAGGCTCTCGAATAGAAGGCACCCCTTGAAAAGATGTAAGAAAAATGGCTCCGTGGTTCCTTCGCAAGGTCGCAGGCTAATCAATGCAGACATGTAGTCCCACTCCAAACAAAAGGAAATGAAGGCAGTCGCCAAAGTCCTGAGACCTTCTCCACCAGGTGAAACAGCGGGGCGTAGAAAATCGTCCCTGATCTCCGTTAGCTTAAGCGGGACGACACCCACTGGGTGGCCCGGCAAGCAGTTGTAGTCGAGTATTACTCGCTCAAGCCTGTTTCGCGTTGCCTCGACAAGGGAGCGCGCGGCCTGTGCGGTCTGGTCGGCTTCAACTAGGATGAAGTGAAAAGAAGGTGTCGAATTGTGAATCGGGTGGGCACCAATTCTCAGGTCTTCAGAACAAGCGGCGTCAAAAAAGAAGACCGCGATTTCATAATCGTGCTTCAGGAATGCTGATGTACCCAGCCAATAGAACGGGGTTCCTTTGTGAACTTTGGCGTAGGCGTCCGGAGCGATTTGTTGGCACTGACGAAGCAACTCTATGCACTCGTCGAAGGCAGCGCAGTTATTTCCTTTCAGAAGTTGATCGACATAGTGGAACTGGCCGAAAAAGGCGTTGGCGGCAGTCGGGTCAGCTGATACTTCCGAGAGTCCTTTGCGAAGCTGATCAATCGAAATTGAGGTGTTCACGGAACATCTTCCCCGCGAAATGTAACTTAGCACTTTTGCCGTCGGTATACACTATCCCCCTTGTCGTTTGACCCTTTTTTTCTCCCGCCTGTAAGATCGAAGCTCAGCACTTAGCAATTACACTGTGCCGACTGCTGATCTCCCATGCGTCACGATCTGCCTAAATCTTACGAGCCGGGCGCGATTGAAGCGCGCTGGGCGGAGTATCGGGTCAAGGAAAGGCTGTTCTCCGTTCCAACTCCGCGCAAGGGAGACACGCGTCCCGTGTTCAGTCTGCTGCTGCCGCCGAATGTTACCGGGCGGTTGCATATGGGGCACATGCTGAATCAGACGCAGATGGACATCATCATGCGCTGGCATCGCATGCGGGGGGACGTGACGCTGTGGCTGCCGGGGACGGACCATGCCGGGATCGCACTTTGCGCAGGGCGGGAATAGGTACCGCGTGCGTCAACCAGTTCAATCACGCCGCTGGCGGCACCTCATCCTTCGACTTCGCCCAGGACAGGTTTCTCGCGCTCTTTGCGAGAAGTGGGGGAAACACAGAACCCCGTCCAAAAACCAAAAGGCCGCCTTGCGGCGGCCTTGGTTCTGATCTAACAGCTAAGAGCTAATCCCCCGCCACTGGCTCTGCCACTTCCGGCTTCGTCTCCGGAGCATGGCCATTGCCGGTTGGTTTCCCCAGCGCGCCTAGCGGAATGAATCCGTTCTCCGCGACCACCGGTTTCTCTTTCAGGACGACCTCGCGATACAGAGACGCCATCCGTGCGTTGTAAGCCGGATCAGCCTTCTGCTTGGCATCCCGCGCCCGCTTCTTCTCTTCGCCGGCATTCTTCGCGATGCCCAGTTTGTCGAGATCGTGCTGCTCTTCCTGCGTGACAATTCCTTCCCGCAGATAGAGTGAGTGCTCGCTCGACTCCATGCCTACGCTCTTTCCACCGGCAAAAATCTCATGCCGCCCGTGCTCTTCGTACCACTTGGTGAGCGTGGCCGTCATGTGCATCTTCTCAATAATGTTTCGCCAGCCCACGCCGGTGTTGTACGCGCAGAATGAAATCTCGCCTTCCTGCGTGGCATACGGAATGATGCACTGCTCGGTGCGCCGGAAGTCGTAATTGAACAGGTCCTGGAACCACATTCCCGCGATGAACAGGAAGTTCCAACGGTCCTGACGCCGCTTCATGACGTCGTCGATGGTGCGGTCCGGTCCGACTTTGCCGTAGTTCTTGCCGGTCGCATTGAAGTTCTTGTCGAACTTCTTCAGCAGATCCATCAGCTTGAAGTGCTTCGGCGACTGGAACGGATCGTAATTCTTCATCAGGCAAAGCGCCATGCCAACGATGGTCAGAAACTTTCCGCGCGATGCGTCGTTGACCTTGGCGATGTCTTTTGCCAACTGGTCGCCGTGCAGGAACGCCGTCACCGGAACTGCTTCCTTGGTTTCCTTGTCGATCATCACAGCCATGCCCGTCCCGCAGTTCGGATGGCACCCGCAGGAGAGCTGGCCCCAGTCATTGTTCTTGTCTTCCACGTGCATCAGGTCGGCCCAGTCGCTGAAGGTCGACATGAAGCTGATCGGGAACCAGTCGCGGGCAGGTTCGCCCAGACCGGTTTGACCTTTTACATCGTGCGCCAGGTGCGAGAGCGTGTAACGTTGTGCCTTGCGGCGATCGTCGGTGATAGCTTCGTCGCGTCCAGTGAAGCTGACTGGCTGGAATGATAGGAAGCCGATCTTCTTAGGATTATCGAGCGCGAACTGAATGATGCGTCCGACTTGCTCGTTGTTAATGCCGTTGACGATAGTCACAACCGGAACGATTTCCACGCCCGCGCGGTGTAGGTTGTCGATGGCCTTCAACTTCACGTCGAACAGGTTGCCAACTTTGCGATGCGCATTGGCAGCGTTGCCGATGCCGTCGAATTGCAGATACGCGTAGCGCATCCCGGCTTCGGCGGCTTGTTGCGCGAACTCGAAGCTCTTGGCAAATTCAATTCCGTTGGTCGCCGCCTGCACCGAGTTGTATCCAACCTTGCGGGCATAACGCACCGCATCCAGGAAATAAGGAGACAGCGTCGGCTCGCCACCGGAGAACTGCACGCTCATCTGACGCCGCGGCTTAATAGTGATGGCGTTGTCGAGCATCTGCTTGATTTCTTCCCACGTCAGCTCGTGAACGAAGCCAACCTGGTTCGCGTCCATGAAGCACGGGTCACACATCATATTGCAGCGGTTGGTCAGGTCGATGGTGAGCACCGATCCGCGTCCGTACTTCACCGTGGACGAGCCGTGCTTATGTAGCTTTTCGTCGTTGTGGGCGCGAATATCGCGGCCGGGGAAGACGTCTTCAAGGTGCTTGGAGAACTCGGTATCGATCGACATCACGTCTTCGAAGCGGCCATGCTTCGGGCACTCTTTGACCATCATGATCTTGCCGTCCTGCTCGATGATGGTGGCCTTGATCTCGCCGACCTTCTCGTTCATCAGCACTTCATAAGGAAGGTGGCCGTCGAGGATCTGCTGGCGAATTTCGGGCACGCACTTGGGGCAGAGCGAGTCGGTGGCGCGAGGCCATCCGAGCGGCGGTTTCGACTTCTGGTAGGACTTAAGCAACGGCTTGTCCGACCATTTCGGCGTGGGTGACGGGTTCGGCTTAATCCGGTTCATGCGATCGAATACCAACCAGGCTCCCTTGGCGCCAATCGTGACTGCCTTCTCTACGTATTTAATAGGCTTATGCATGTCTTGCGTGCCCTTTCGAAATACCGGAATTGAACTGCGTCGCTGGTCGTTCGTCGTTGACCTAAATCCCAGCTTTGCAGCTCTGGATTTGGGCAAAGACCGACGAACAAAGGCCAATGACTATTAATGGTTTTCAGTACTTCTATCCTATTGAGCTACTGGGGATAAGGCACGGTTAAGTCAATAAAAGGTTAAAAATCGGGGTTGAGCGGGTAAAACTCGCAGTGGACGGAAGCTAAGTTATTGAGAGTATTAGGGGTTTCCCAGCCACCTCGGATGCGGCAAACCGAGCGGATGGTTGAGCAGAAAGACGGCCCACGCGACTGCGCTCGGTCAGGCCTGGAATCTACTCCTTCCCTATTTGCTCGCCCCGCCGCCTTCATGGCGCGGAAAGGAATTTCAAAATCTCCTCCATGACCCTCGCGCGCTGATCGGTTTGAAAAAGAAACTGCGCATGGGCTGAGCCATCAAGGACAATCAGTTGTTTTGGGTCTGGCGCCTTTTCGTATTGCGCGCGAATGCCGGGAAGTCGCGGCCCGTCTGCGCTTGCGTCATCCCGAGCCACAATAAAAGAGACTGCGACACTTGAGCTTGTCTGCCGATAGGTTCGGCGCGGCCCCAAGAAACACAATGCGATCGATTTCGCCCGGCCATTCGATCGCCGCATCGCCGGCAGCCCCGCCGCCGAAGCTGCCCCCCACAACCGATACGGTTGCTGCGCCCTTTGCCTTAAGGTAGCGAACCGCGGCGAGCACGTCTTTCTGGAATGGAGCGGTGTCAAAGTCAGCCTGGTCCGGACCATGCGAGCTGCCAAAGCCTCTGAAGTCGAATGCCAGGACATGGAATCCGTGTGCGGCCAGCGCCTGCGCCTGGTCGCTCCAACTTTCTTTTGTAAATCGGCCTCCGTGAGCGAGTACCACCCCGCGGGCGCCCTTGCCGTAAAGGTTCGCAGAGATAAGTCCACCGTCTTCCGTCGGAAATGTTGCTGCTTGCTGTGCAGCCGCGACGGCGCTCAATGCAACCACTGCGAACAGCACGCGAAGTATGCGCATGAAGCGAAAGTATAGTTCAGAGCTTCTTAATAATGGTGTGACTCCGACATTCGCTCGACAAGCTCAGGGTAGTCTTATCGGGCGGACGCCAAAGGTGTGTTGGCGCGGTGTCATTCCCACTTCCCGCACGGCGGCGAGAAGTGGGATGCATCGTTCCGTTCAGAATTACTCGGAACACCTTCTCAGCGCAGGCCGCCGGCAATCACGAGTGACTCGCCGGTGATCCACTGGGCGTCGTTCGAGGCGAAAAACACCGCTGCAGGTGCAATGTCTTCCACTTGACCGATGCGGCCAAGCGGAGTCTTGGCTTCGACTTCCTTGCGGAAGTCACCTTCGCCAAATCCCGCCGCGCGCACGCCTTCGGTATCGACCATGCCCGGATTGATCGCATTCACGCGAATCTTCCGCGGACCCAATTCATTGGCCAGGGTTCTCGTAATCGAATCCACCGCGCCCTTGGTCCCCGTGTAAACGGCGCTGTTTGGCGGCGCAAGCGTACTGACCACAGAACTAAGATTGATGATGCTGCCGCCTTCGGAACCAAAATAATCGGCTGCCTTTTTCGACGCCAGCAGCAGCCCGAGCACGTTCAAATCGTACATTTTATGGAACTGCTGTTCTGTGATCGCTTCAATTGGCGAGAACTCATATACCCCGGCGTTGTTCACTAGGATGTCGAGCTTGCCAAACGCTTTTTTGGTTTCCGTAAAAAGACGATCAATATCGGTGGTTTTGGCGACATCCGCCTGCACTGCGACTGCCTTGCCGCCCTTGCCGGTGATCTCTTTGACCACGCGGTCAGCGCCTTCCTTACTCGACGCGTAATTCACGACGACCGAGGCGCCCTCGGCGGCCAGATGTTTAGCGATGGCGGCCCCGATGCCCTTGGACGCGCCAGTTACGATTGCGACTTTACCTGCGAGCTTGCCTGGCATAACTTTCTCCTTTGCGATTAATTTCTGTACTCATCGGTACAGATGTGCGAAGACAACGCCGGGATTCATTTTGTACCGCACGGTAAATAAAAGCATCTAAAATAGAGACATGAAGCCGAAACCTCTTTCCGAGACCCGCGGCCGGCCGCGCGCCTTTGATATTCACCAGGCGCTTGACCGCGCGGTCGAGGTCTTCTGGCGCAAGGGATACGAAGGTACGTCTCTGTCGGACCTGACCAAGGCCATGGGCATCAATCGCCCCAGCCTCTATGCCGCGTTCGGCGATAAGCGAGCGCTATTCAGCAAAGTCATCGATCGCTATACGAATGGGGCAGCGGATTTCACGCTCCAGGCGCTGCAGGCTCCCAACGCCCGCGAGGTTGCTGAGCGCCTATTATTCGGAGCCGCCGAGGAGATGTGCGGAGGCGACCATCCTGCTGGGTGCCTGCTTGTGCAAGGCGCGCTTGCTGCAGGCAGTGAAGCTGCATCTGTGCGGCGTGAGCTGGCCTCGCGGCGCGATCAAGCGCGGGCTCTCCTTCATCAGCGACTGCGGCGCGCCAAGAAAGAAGGAGATCTGCCGCCCGACGCCGATCCGGCCGCACTGGCGCGCTACCTTATGACCGTTCTAAATGGAATGGCCGTGCAGGGCGCCGGAGGAGCAAGCCGAAACGACTTGCGCCGCGTCGCAGAGATCGCGTTGAAGAGTTGGCCGGAGTCTTCGTGATTCATTCGCAAAGTGGTGAGATTCTTCAGCTGCTCACAACCAGCAGCGGGTACTCGGGACTTATCCGAATCGCCTTAGGCCCGGTCTATTCTCTGCCTGCGTTTTTACAGCTTTCTCTCGATTGCTGTCAGCTCAGGTTTGGAATCGGATATAACTAACGGCTGCGGTAATCCGCGAGGTCTATGCTTGTGCCTGTTGCGCACTTCCCGCCTTCCGCATCCGTCGTTCTCCCAACACGTTTAGCGCCAATTGAGTTCCGAGCTGTATCGGAAGTCCGACGCCCGAAACTGAGCGCCATAACACGTTCCGCCACAACACGTCGAAACAAGAACTGCCGTCAAGTCAGGCGGGAACTATGGAGGTTATCCAACATGACGAAATCGGTATTGATAGCGGATGACCACGACATGATCCGAAAGGCGCTCTGTGAGCTGTTCGACTCACAAAGCGACTTTGAAGTATACGGAGAGGCTGAGAATGGAAAAGAAGCCGTAGAAATGGCGGAAATCTTTCTCCCCGATTTGATTTTGCTCGATCTCTCAATGCCGGTGATGAACGGAATCGAGGCAGCATGTGAATTGAAGCGGCTCATGCCCATGGTGCCAATCATCATTTTCAGTGATTACGGTACCGTGTTCAGCGAAGGCGAGGCCAGGGAGACGGGAATCTCGGCGGTGGTGTCGAAAGATGCCAACCTGTCGGTATTGTTGGACAGAGCGCGCTCCGTACTCTATCCGATCGCAGCGTGAGCGGTGGTTTTGAAAGAGTGCAGCTTTAGCTGCACCGGTTTGGACAATCCGACGTCTCGCAAAGGCACCCCGGTCGGGTTACGGAAGTGATCGTGGAGCAACGGGCGTCCTCGCCCGTTTGCCATGTTTTGATTCAACTCAAGATTCCCGAAACAAAACAACCACGAAAGATTTCAACCGGGAAGGGCACGAGTTTTACTCGTGCCGATATACGCTAGCTGACGACGCGGCTTCCAGCCGCTGAGGTACGCTTGTGAAGCCAGCTCGCCTGATGTCTCCGCCCGGAACGTATTTCGTAACTTTTTCGACTTGGCAACGGCGCAGACTCTTCGTCGTGGAACCATACGCCCGCCTCTTCCTGAAAACAATTTATGGCTATCGCCGCCAGGGAAAATTTCTACTGCACGCTTTCGTATTAATGCCTGAACATGTTCATTTGCTGCTCACCCCGGCAGAAACCCTTGAACGCTCCGTGCAACTCATCAAGGGCGGCTACTCGCACGCGTTCGGAGTTGAGTTTGGTAAGCACAAGGAAATTTGGCAAAGAGGCTTCACCGACCATCGGATTCGCGACGATAGAGATTTCGAAAAACATCGGCAATACATTCACAACAATCCCGTGGCGCGCAGGCTCGTCGATCGGGCGGCCGAGTATCGCTACTGCTCGGCATACCCCGGATTCAAATTGGACGAGCCAACCTCAGCGGCTAAAGCCTTCGTTGCATAATGCTAAGTCGGCACGACTGAAGTCGTGCCCTTCCCCGTGTACCGTCCTTCTCCTATTCAAGCCAAATTTTATTCAAGACAAGAATTTTCCAAAACAAAACAATCCGCGAGTACTTCAACCGGGGGACGAGTTGCACTCGTGCCGAACGAGACCAGTACGTCTCGGCTTTAGCCGCTGAGGTTCCTCCGCACACTGCAGATTCCTCAACTTCGCGGAATCATTCACAGAGCGAATGATTCCGCTTCGCTCGGAATGACATCGGTAGTAGGCTCCCTTTCGGCACGGCTGAAGCCGTGCCCTTCCCATTCGTGGAGAGCGACATGGCAGTCAAATCCCCGATCCCTCCCGCGAAGGGCGCACGAAGGATGGGGTCCATATTTTTCGCATGCCTACAGTGGAGCTCAACAACCCGGACAGGTCACACTTACTCAGCCGCGAACACCAGGAAGTAATCCATTCCATCTTTTTTGTAGTCTTCCTTCTGGACCACCTTGTAGCCTGCGGCTTTCATTTCGCGAATCACTACATCGCGGCCGACGCCGTGATTGGTGCCGTTGCCGTTGCGGTCAATCACTCCAACCTTTGCATCTTTCGCGAGCGAGTGGCGCAAGTTGCGGAACAGGACGACCGGTTCTGCGATCTCGTGGTAAGTCTTGAGCAGCAACACGGCGTCAACCGGAGCGGGCAGGGACGGGTCATTCGGTTTGCCCTGAACGGTTTTGACGTTGTGCAGGTTTTCTTTTTTCAGGCGCGCATCGATGTACTGAATTGCCTCGGGATTGATGTCCTCCGCGTAGACCATGCCTTTGTCGCCGACTCTTCGCGCCGCCAGCACAGTAAAAAATCCTGAGCCCGCGCCGATATCAGCGACACTCTTACCGGGGACAATGCCGAGCGTGTCCATCACGCCGTTGATTTGCAGACGGTCCGCCCTTCCCGCGTTATCAAAAATGGACAGATCGCCGCTGTAAGGAGTGCTGGTGGGGCGGTGAGCGGGCGCAGGAGTTTGGGCAAAAGAAGATACGCAAAGAATGGCGACAAAGAGTAAGAGCGTGAGTTTTTTTAACCGTAGCAACATGGCGAACGACTCCACAACGAGAGCTCGGAAAAGGCTAAAGCGGCGATTCATTCAGAGTCAAATGACTTACAGTTCTGGTCGGCATCACTTTTTCTGACAGGACTAGTACAATTACCGTTTCTCAAGAAAAGCTTGTGACATCTCTGGATGTCTTCTCTCTGAAGGAGCGGACGCGTGATCGTAGGAGTGCCGAAAGAAATTTATCCGGGAGAGCGGCGGGTTGCGCTGACGCCGGTGGTAGTTTCGATGCTGGCCAAGGCCGGTTTGGAAGTTGTGATCGAAGCCGGGGCGGGCGTGACGGCGGGATATCCCAATGCGCAGTATCAGGAGAAGGGCGCGAAGGTGCTTCCGGACCGCGCGGCGGTGTTTGCGCAGGCGGACATTATTGTTCAAGTGCTCGGTCACGGCGCGAACGACAAGAACGGCGAGAGCGACCTGCGACTGATGCGGCGTGAGCAGGCGCTGGTGGGATTTCTACGGCCGTTGGGAACTCCAACAAAAGATGGCAAGACTGACGCGAGCAAGTTGCAGGAGATAGCGCAGGCCGGCGTGACATCTTTCGCGGTGGAGTTGATGCCGCGGACGACGCGGGCGCAGAGCATGGACGCATTGTCGTCGATGGCGTCGATTGCGGGATACAAGGCGGTGCTGGAAGTGGCGAACGCGCTGCCGAGGATTCTTCCTATGATGACCACGGCGGCGGGAACGATTACGCCGTCGCGAGTGCTGATCATTGGTGTGGGCGTGGCGGGTTTACAGGCGATTGCGACCGCACGGCGGCTGGGGGCAGTTGTATCGGCATACGATGTTAGGCCGGCGGCGAAGGAACAGGTGCAGAGTTTGGGTGCAAGATTTGTGGAACTGCCCCTGGAGACGCAGGACGCGCAAGACGCGCGCGGATATGCGAAGGCGCAGGAAGAAGCGTTCTATGCAAAACAGCGCGAGTTGCTGGGGCGTACGGTGGCGGACAACGATGCGGTGATCACCACGGCGGTGGTGCCAGGGAAAAAAGCGCCGGTGCTGGTGACGGCGGAGATGGTGAAGGGAATGGCGCCGGGTTCAGTGATACTCGACCTGGCGGCGGAGCGCGGCGGGAATTGTGAAGTCACGCGAGCAGGAGAATCGGTGGTCGTTAATGGAGTGACAGTCATCGGGCCGATTAATCTGGCGAGTGGCGTGCCGCATCACGCCAGCCAGATGTATGCGCGGAATTTGACGTCGTTTCTGACGAACCTGGTGAAGGAGGGAAAGATGCGTCCGGCGGAGAGCGATGACATTATTCGCGATACGCTGGTGACGCAGGGCGGGGAAGTGGTGAATGCGCGAGTGAGGGAGTTGTTGGGGATGCCGGGACTGGTGGCAAGTCAGTGATCAGTCGTTAGTGGTCAGTGGTTAGCAGTTTGGAGTTAGACGATTTCTAAAAGTCAAAATCCCCCACCCTCCCAAAGAACGGGAAGGGTGGGGCAACCACAAAGGTTTGGGATGGTGGTGAGAAATGGGATCAACGCTTATTGATGGGTTGTTTGTTTTTATGCTGGCGGGATTTATTGGGTTTGAGGTCATCAAGCGGATCTCCCCGCTGCTGCACACTCCGCTGATGTCGATTACCAACGCGCTCGATGCCATCGCTGTCGTGGGCGCGATTGTGTTAGTGGGCAGGCACGAGAGCAAGTTGTCTTTTGTTTTAGGTGTGCTGGCGGTGATTGCCGCGACCAGCAATATTGTCGGCGGATTTTTGATTACCGACCGCATGTTGAGAATGTTCAAGAGCAGCCGTCCGGCAAAATCATGATCGACTTCCTGGGCAGCCAAAACTTCATCGCAATAATTTATTTGGTGGCGAGCGCGTTGTTCATCCTCGCGCTCAAGTGGATGAACTCGCCGGCCACCGCGCGGCGCGGAATTTTTGCGGGCGAAACCGGCATGGTGCTGGCCATCGGCGGCACGCTGTTGCAACTTGGAGTCGATGGCAAGCTGCAACACCTGGCGATTGATTACACCTGGGTATTCATCGCGCTGGGGATTGGGACAGCGATCGGAATCCCGCTGGGCCTGGTCCAAATGACGGCAGTGCCGCAACGGACCGCATTGAGCCACGCTTTCGGCGCATTTTGCGTAACGCTGGTGGGCACGGCGGAATTTTATTTGCGCACGCCGAACGTCCAGCCGTTCATGATGTCGGTGCTGTGCTGCGAAGTGATTCTCGGCGGGCTCACGGTCACGGGCAGTTTGATGGCGGCGGGGAAGTTGCAGGAAGTTCTGCCGCAGCGCCCGATTACGTATAAAGGACAGAACGTCGTAAACCTTGGATTGCTGGCGATCGCGATCGGGATTGCCGGGTACCTGGTGCACAATCCGGGGGCGACCCATCTTTATCCGGTAATGGTGGGCATTGCGCTGCTGTTCGGCGTGATGCTGGTGATCCCGATCGGCGGCGCGGACATGCCGACGGTGATTTCGTTATTGAATTCGTATGCGGGGCTTTCAGCTGCGGCGATGGGATTCGTGCTCGGTAATAAGCTGCTGATCGTTGCGGGCGCACTGGACGGATCGTCGGGGTTCATCCTCTCCGTAATCATGTCGAAGGCAATGAACCGCTCTTTCACCAACGTGGTGTTTGGAGCGTTCGGGCAAGTTGCGCCAGCTGCGGCGGGAGCGCAGGAAGCGCGGCCGGTGAAAAGTGCATCGCCGGAGGAAGCCGCGGAAATTCTGGGGGCCGCGAGCAAAGTTGTGATCGTGCCCGGATATGGAATGGCGGTTGCGCAGGCGCAGCACAAGGTCCGCGAACTTTACGACTTGCTCACTAAACGCGGAATCGACGTGCAATTTGCGATCCATCCGGTGGCGGGGCGTATGCCGGGACACATGAACGTGCTCCTGGCGGAAGCTGACGTTCCCTATGATCACTTGAAAGAAATGGACGACATCAACGGAGATTTTCCGCAGACCGATGTTTCGTTGATTATCGGCGCGAATGACGTGACCAATCCGGCAGCGAAGACGGACAAGTCGAGTCCGATTTATGGAATGCCGGTGCTGGATGTAGAGAGATCGCACACCGTGATGGTGATCAAGCGCAGTATGAACCCAGGATTCGCGGGCATCGACAATCCTCTTTATTATATGGACCAGACATTGATGCTTTTCGGGGATGCGAAGGCGTTCGTAAGCAATATTGTGAAGGAGTTGTCGAACAGCCACGGGTAACCCGCCCAGTGCTAAAGCCCAGAATATCCTTGCGCCGCACCACGGCTCTAAAGAGCCGCTCTTCCACGGTGGTGCTTATTCCAGTTACTCTATAGTCCGATGGTCAATTTTCTTTCCATTATTGCTCTCGGGTTTTTTCTGGGGATGAGGCATGCTACTGATCCCGATCACGTGATTGCAGTGAGCACCATCGTGAGCCGCGAGCGCGAGATTGGGAAATCGGCATGGATCGGGGCGTTCTGGGGAATCGGACATACACTGACGATTTTCGCAGTGGGCGCCGCGATTATTCTTTTCGATGTCGCTATATCTCCGCGTATTGGATTGAGCATGGAACTGGCAGTGGGGTTAATGCTCATCCTGCTGGGGGTGATGAATGTGGTGAGTTTTTTTCGAGAACTGCCTTTATTAAGCGCGCGGGCGGGGTCGCCCGCTCCCCCATCGGAGGAACTAATTCATTCACACGCGCATAGTCATGGCGATTACGTGCATACGCATCCGCATTCACATGGTCCACAAGCGCATGTGCATGCCGGGCAGAATTCGGTGGCCTGGTTCGATCGCGTGTTCTTACGATTCAAACTCTATCGGCCGCTGCGTCCTTTAATGATCGGGATCGTACACGGCATGGCAGGATCGGCTGCGGTGGCGCTGCTTGTGCTGGCGACCATCCGCGATCCGCGTTGGGCAGTAGCGTATCTGCTGGTCTTCGGCATCGGCACCATCGCCGGGATGATGGTGATCACCATGAGCATCGCGTCGACTTTTCGTCTGGCACGGGGCAAACAGATTTTCCTGCAGAGGCTGGCCATGGCTTCAGGGGTGTTGAGCCTGGGCTTCGGCATCTTCGTTGCGTATCACATTGTTGTAGTGAATGGCTTGCTGAGCGCGCATCCGCAATGGGTGCCGCGATGAGCGGGGTCTGCGCTGGTTAATTCTCTTCTGAATAAAATGGCTTATTTGAAACACATCGCAAGCGTGTTTTTGCGACGGCCCACCAACGCGATGTTTGGATCCAAATTGTCACACTTTCCTTTGGTTGGGATCCTGCTTTTATGTGCGTCATCGGTATGGTGTCAGCAGGCCGGAGTTTCTGCATGGCAGGGATTGGTGCGTAATGCGAATGGCGCGCCCGTTTCAGGCGCGATCATTCGGCTTGCCGGCGGCTCCAAAGCCGAAGCCAAAACCGGAACCGACGGTCGATTCAAGTTGCCGCCATTGCCGCTCGGCAAATATCACCTGACGATCGAGACCGCGGAACATAAGGTCGATTATGGGCCACCGATCGAGCTGACGAAGGTCTCAACAGCAGTCGCGATCACTCTCTCGGCCAATTATGAAATCACGCTAGCAATTCCGAATGAACAATCCGGCGCTACGGGCGGCGAGGAATTATCGAGCAAGCAAGTCAGCCAGCTTCCGTTGAACAAGCGCGACTTCAGCCAACTGCTGTTACTCGCAGCGGGCACCATGACCGACGCCAATGGCGCCACCAATTTCACCCAGCAGTTTGCAATCAATGGACAACGCGGCGTGGAAGCGACGTTTGCAATGGATGGCGCCGACATCAGCGATCCGGAGATGGGCGGATCGACGTTTTCGAACTTTAATGTGGATGCGGTACAGGAGCTGCAATCCAGCTCGGGATGGATGCCGGCTGAAATCGGCCGGGGCGCTTCGGGATTCACCAATATCGTTACCCGCAGCGGCGTCAGTGGATTTCACGGATCGATCTTCGAGTTTGTGCGCAACTCGGCGTTCGACGCGCGCAATTACTTCGACCACCCCACCCCAGCCTATCCTGGGAGAATTCCACCGTTTCGGCGCAACGAGTTCGGGTTCACCAATGGCGGCCCGGTTTTTATTCCGCACGCCTACGATGGTCGTAATCGCACGTTCTACTTCATTCAATATCAGGGATTTCGCCAGGTACTCGGAACCACGCAGGTGATGCCGGTGCCCACGGCCGCCGAACGCACCGGACTCGATACGGTGAATTATGCCGACGGCTCAACCGATGTTCTGAATGTACCGGTTGACCCCGGCATTGCGGCCATACTGAAGCGGTACCCCCTACCCAATGATCCCCGAGGCCCATTCCAGGCGCGTACCTATGCGACTGCGTCGAGTGTGGTCACGAATGCGAACCAATTTTCAGTGCGTATAGATCATAAGATTTCTGACAAGGGCCAGTTGTTCGCGCGCTTCAACATGGACGATTTGACCGGTCCGGTGACCAATCCTGATCAGACCGCGATTGATCCAACGTTCGGAACAACCTACATTGATCATCAACGGAATGGAGTGATTACCTACACTCGCACGGTTTCGCCGCAGCTGACGCTTGAATCTTCGATCAGCTTGACTCGCTCCACTCCGGGTTTTCCGACGAAAGATTTTACTGATCCGGCAGTCAAATTTAACGACGGTCTTTATGAGAGTTTCAACGGCACGGGCGGCTCAGTGATACAGGTTTACGGCAATTTATTTCAGGCTCGCCAGAATGTTACTTACATTCTTGCGCACCACGCGATCAAGGCCGGGATCGAAGCGCGACTTAATCGCGATACCACATATTTCGGCATCAGCCCAAATGGAGAATACGATTTCGGCGGCGGTCCTGCGTATGCCACCGAAGCTATTCCTTCGGCAAGTGGGAACCATAATTTGCAGCCAGGCGACCTGCTTCCCGACACATTGTCGAGTTTTCTCTCCGGCAGTCCGTTCGCTTACACGAGGGCGATCGCACCGCCGTATTTTTCTAATGGCTCGCACATTGGTCCTGCGGCCATCAATCGCAATGACGTGAATTGGTACGTGCAGGACACATGGAAAGTCACACCGCGCTTTACGCTCGACTACGGTTTGCGGTGGGAGCTTTACACGCCGATCAGCGAACGCGCGCACCGTACCTCGGGGCTTGTGAACGTGAATGGCGGCCAGGAATTTGTCGTGAACCCGCAGCCTGGATATCGCACAGACTGGAATGGCTGGGAGCCGCGTGTGCAGATGGCATGGCAAGTGACCGACAAATTGCAGGCGCACGTGGGCGGCGGAATCACGGTCATACCTCCCAACATTTATCAGGATAATTTTCTGACCGGTTCTACGCCGTTTGTGGTTTATCCGCGATTGGTGTCGAGCGCGAACTTTCCCATCCCGTACGGCTTTCAGATTACGCCCGCGCAATTGCCGCGAGTTTTCACGCCGAGCGGACAAGACATCTTCGCCTCGGGGAATCCCAAAGCCGTGCCGCCAAACACAATTATGGATGTGGATCGCTACGAGAAAGACGTTGCGGCTTTGACGCCGAGTAACGTGGTCAGCGCGCTGGCTTTGAGCACAGTCGATCGATCGTTCAACAACGCCACTCTTTACACCTGGACCGCAGGCTTGGAACGCAAGATTGGTAATCTTACCGCCGACGCGAATTACGTTGGAACGGCTGCGGCCCATCTCCCGCGAATAAGTTATCCAAATGCCTATCCCGGCGCCGATCCGGCCTTTGCGCGCTATACGCAGTTCAACAGTGCGGGCCAGATCATTGGCGGCTTCGGCGTGGAAAATGTTGTCACCGCGACCGCGCACTCCACTTATCACGCACTGCAGACATCGCTCTCTGGGAATGTCGGCCACGGCGGCCCTGGCATTCAGGCGAGTTACACATGGAGCAAATCGATCGACGACACCAGTCAGGTGATCGGCTCGGGATCAACCGGTGCGGTGTCGCAGGCGTTTCCTCAGGATCCATTCAATACGCGTTTGGAAAAGGGGCCGTCGTCGTTCGATGTGACCCATGCTCTTGGTTTGAGTCTGGCGCAGGATTTATATCTGGACCGCGCGACTTTTCTGGATCGCGTCAGCAAAAAATTAACCGCGGGCTGGGAGATGCTGAGCATTTCAACCATAAGTTCGGGCGCCCCGTTCACCGTCTATTCCGGCATTCAGCAAACCGGCGCGGGATCGAGCGGCGTGGACCGTCCCGACCAAATTGCGAAGCCGCATCTTTCGACCGCGCGGAAAAATCGTGAAGATTACTTTGGCGCTGGCGCAAACAATGGCCCGGACTTCTTCACCATTCCGGTGTTCCTGCCCGGCGGCACTGGGCCGAACCAGGGGCGCTTCGGGACATTGGGGCGAAATACTTTTCGAGGGCCGGCTTTCTACGACTACGACTTCGCATTTATCAAAGACACGCCGTTCGGGCGCCGCGAAAGCGGAGTGGAGCGCGTGAGCCTGCAGTTCCGCGCGGAGTTTTTCAATATCTTCAATATCGTGAATATGGGATTGCCTTCGAATATTCTTGGCGTGTCGACGAATAACCGCGGAGGCACGCCATCGGCGAGCATCAGCACCACGAATGGCTTCGGTTTCATCAGCAAGACGGCAGGGAATTCGAGGCAGATTCAACTGTCGCTGAAGTTGATTTACTAAGGAAAATTTGGCGCCGAAGCGACAGCTTTCCAGATAATGCAATAATATTGTGGGAGAGCGGGCGCGTAGCTCAGTTGGTAGAGCAATGCCCTTTTAAGGCATGGGTCGCAGGTTCGAGTCCTGCCGCGCTCACCACTTTTGAGGTCCGGAATCGTTTTTCGCGAATCAAGTTGGTTAACCTCGACCGCCGGCCTGTAGCGCCTTGTTCCCGTTTTCCATCCCTGCGTATTTCTCGTAGGCAAGTCTGATTCGCGCCAAGATGGCTAATTTTACATAGAAAATCGTTTTTTCCTTGACAACGTACATTCTACTGAGCGTAAATACGCTGCAGTCGTGGGAAGTGTGTTTTTAGCCTTGTGAGGATACCAGGGTTGCAATTTCTAAAATCTCGCCGGAGGCTGGCTATGCGAAGGGTGTCGTTATTGGCGTTTCTGCTCTGCTTGTTCAGCAGCGTTCCACTTGTCGCTCAAAAAATTACCGGAACAATCCTGGGAACGGTAACTGACCCCTCAGGTGCGGCTGTTTCAGGGGCCACCGTGACCGCGCGCAACGATGGCACCGGCGACGCTCGTACGGCGACGACCAGTTCCGCGGGAACTTATACATTCCCCGAAGAAAATCCTGGGACATACGACGTCACGATCAAGGCGGCTAATTTTAAGGAATTCATAAGCAGGAGCGTGACACTGGACGTTTCCAGTGCCGCGACCGTGAATGCCGTCTTGCAAGTCGGCAGTGCGAGTGAGCAAGTCACTGTCGAAGCCAGCAACGTGCAGGTCGAGACCGCCTCTGGCGTCGTCGGCAACGTCGTGGAAGGCAACGAAGTGCGCGAATTGCCCTTGAATGGCCGCAACTTCGTCGAGTTGACCCAGCTTGCGCCTGGCGTTTCGCCGATCGCTGGCTTCAATGTGGTCAAGAAGGGCCTTGAAGGTGGCGTGGATTTCTCGGTCAACGGGAATAATGAAAACGCCAACCTCTTCCTGATCGACGGCGTGAATAATAATGATATCGGCTCGAATCGCACCATCCTGGTTTACCCCTCGATTCAGGCAATTGACGAGTTCAAAATCCTCCGCAACAGTTATGGCCCGGAATATGGACAGGCCGGCGGGGCGATCATTAATATTGTCACCCGCGGCGGCACCAACCAGATTCATGGCGGCGTGTTTTACGACGGCCGCAATGACATATTGGACGCGAATACCTATTTCAATGATCGTAACGGAGTAGCCAAGGCTCCGCTGCGCCGCAATGACTATGGTTTCAACGTCGGCGGGCCGATCATAAAAGATAAGTTGTTCTTCTTTGAATCGGAAGAGTGGAACAAGGAACTGCGCGGGCAGAGCCGTTTTGCCGAGGTTCCGACGCTCGCGGAGACTAATGGGGACTTCTCCCATCTTCGCCCGGGCGTGGACGGACATGGAAATCCGTGCGATCCAGTTCCCATTGTCCCGGGCAGCGTGACTGTTGCTAATCCGAAAGGGACTCCGTACACGGCGGTTCCAACCCTCTCGCCAGCCGGGCAGGCCATTGCGAAGGGTACGTATCCCACACCGAACATTTCTGGCGCGCCGGACTGCATCAATTGGGGCGGGAACTTCAGCGACCCGGTTCCATGGCGCGAAGACAATGTCCGCATCGATGCAAACGTGACTCCGACGTTGAAATTAATGGGCCGGTTCACTAACGATTCTTGGGCGCAGCCCTCTCCCAGCACCCTCTCCTACTGGGGCGATGATATTTACCCAGCGATCGAGGGAAGCTGGTCGCAGCCCGGTCGTCAGGCTACTTTGAAGCTGACCAAGCTGCTGGGATCAACTGCGGTTAACGATTTGCAGTTCTCCTACTCCATGAACCGCATCAGCGTGACCCAGGGAGGCACTGGGGCCAATGGCATGACTCCGGTTCAGCTCCAAACTGCAATAAACACCGCATCACCGTCATTCTTCCCATATGCCGACAAATTCGGCGGCATCACGGGTACCGGCCAGCCTCTGTTCTGGAGCGCGATTTCGGGGACGCAGAACATTGAGGATGGACCGACAGGTGGGCCGCAGGACATGGGCCCTTGGCACAACAACGAGCAACTCCTGGTTTATAAAGACGACTTCAATAAAGTCATGGGAACCCACACTATTAAGGTCGGTTTCCTGGGCAGCAACAACCAGAAGAACGAGGAAGTGAGCAACTCCTCTGCTTTTAACTCACAATACTGGAGCACGACTAGTGCTGCGAACTCCAGCGGCAACGGCGTTTTTGATCTGCTAAACCTGGGAAGCACATGGGGCGGCTCTGAGAGCAACACCACAGCTTATGCCACAATGCGCTGGCATGATTACGAGTTCTACGGCGGTGATACCTGGAAGATCCGTCGCAACGTAACCTTGGATTACGGTGCGCGCTACTCGTTCCTGAGAAATGCATTTACCGGCGACAATAAGTACGGCAACTGGCAGCCTAGCGCTTACAATCCCAATCTCGGCGGCGGTGTGCCTGCGATCGTTGCTTCTCCCTGCAACGGCGAGTTGCTGTTGCCAATCGGGCTTCAGACTTGCGCGGCTGACAACTTCGCCGGCGGCACGCTGGGTCCGAACCGGGCGCTGCGTCCGAACAACGATCACATGATTGCCCCGCGACTCGGCATTGCATGGGATGTGAAGGGCGACGGCAAGACTGCGATTCGGGCTGGCTTTGGTGAATACTACCTGCGTGATGCAACCGCCGTATTGGAAGGCGGCGCCAACGTCGCGCCATTTGTGACGAGCGTTGGTTTTACTCGTACCTTGGATGTGGCGCCGGCGCGCAATTCCTTGACGGCCTCAGGTACACCTAGCCGTTCATTAGAACTCGACAACAAGAACCCGCACACGATTCAGTGGAACCTGACCGTGGAGCGCGAGCTGGCCCCCAACACCAAGTTGGAACTTTCTTACGTCGGCAACAAGGGTTACAACCTGGCCGATTTCGCCGATGTAAACTTCCCGTTTAATCGAGTAGACTTTGCGCTAAGAAACCGCGGCGTCGATCGGCAATTTGGCGACGGGGCTTGGGGAGCCATCCAGCAACAGCAGTTTAAAACCTATTCCAATTACAACTCTCTGCAAGCGCTCTTCCGCACTCGCCTGAAAGCGGTGGACGCCCAGTTTGCCTATACATTCTCCAAGTCGCTGGCTAACAGCGACATCGGTGAATACAGCGGCGGCAGCAACGTCGGGAACACCGTTCTTGACCCGTTGAATCCCCGGTTGGAGTACGGCCCAACCACAATTGATCGTCCGCACATGCTGGTGGGTAATATCGTCTATAACTTGCCAGCGCTTGCGGGCCGAAGCGCGCTAGTTCGCACTGCTGCGGGTGGTTGGGAACTCTCGTCGATTCTCACCTACGCGAGCGGTCCTTACCTGACGGTGTTGGCAGGCGGGGACGGTACCCAGGGCGGCATATCTGGTACCGGCTACAACGCTGGCGATCGCCCGAACCGGGTTGCGGGGGTATCCTGCAGCTCGCACGCGGGCGGACTGAGCTGGATTAACCCAGCGGCGTTTACCCTGGATAACTTCCAATTGGGTACGGATCCCACATCGGGAAGAGGGGTCTGCGAGGGGCCCGGCAACGCTCAGACCGATTTCTCGGTGGGCAAGAACTTCAAAATCACCGAGAGAGTGAGTGCGAAGTTCAGCATGGACTTCTTCAATTTGTTCAACAAGACGCAGTTCATCGCAACATCGATACCGCTCAGTCTTTCAAACACCGGCGTACCTTGTACCAACACCGCCGGCGTTCCGAACGCTGTGCTTCCTGGCACCGGGGTTTGTGCGGGTCATGGCAACAACACGCTGTCTTGGAACCAGAGCGACGTTCAGGGTAACTTCGGCCAGAACACCGCTACCAGAGACCCACGACAGATTCAGTACAACCTCCGAATCCAGTTCTAGCTAAATCGGAGAGAAAGCTTCGGGTGGGACTTGACTTCGGTCATATCCCACCCTTTATTCTTTTGAGCACATGCTGCCCTGCAGTATTTCCTTTCGGCTCCGCACAATCGGTTTTTTAAGTACGATGATGCGGGCGCTTGTGCTCCTCCCGCTCATGCTGCTTCCGTTCGGCTTCGCGCAGACTTCGCGAAAAAACAGCAACGAGCCAACGAAGCCCGACCCTCTTGAACAGCACTACCAGACTGCACGGACCTTTAGCGTGGGAGGCAATACTGATCGCGCTGCGGCGGAATATCAGACATTTCTGGCTGAGGTTCTCCGGCGCATGGCCAACGTCGACGCAAAGGAGGCCAAATGGCAGGCCGCAACCGCCTTGTTCGACGAGGCTATTCGAGTGGAGCCAAAGTCGGCCGAGTTGCGCTTGGATTACGGTAACGCCCTGTTCACTCACGAAGATTTAAAAGGCGCTAAAGAGCAGGCGCAAAAAGCCGTCGAACTGGACCCTTCCAGTAGCGCAGCGCAATACCTTCTCGGGCGCGTGCTCTACGAAGAGGGCGATTTTGATGGGGCAAAAGAGCATTTGGAAAGCGCCGCTAAGGTCAAGGAGGGAGAGGTAAGTTTCACTCTCGGCTACGATCTCGGTCGCACCTATCTGAAGTTAAAAGATGTAAACCGTGCTAGCGTGGTCTTCGACGAGATGATGCTCGGCTATGGCGACACAGCCCGCTTGCATATCTTTTTCGGATACGCCTATCTGATGTCAGGAGTGTACGACCGCGCAGTTACCGAATTTAATAAGGCCTTGGAGAAGGACCCGAAAGTGAAGCAAGCCCATTACCTGCTTGGCCTTACGTACCTTTCCCGCGATGAGGGCAATGGTTGGGAGGAGAATGCAGCTGAGGACCGGGCGGAGATACTAGTTAATCCTGGCGACTTTCGTCCGTATTACGACCTGGGGAATGTTGCGCTGAAGTTGCACCACGTGGACGAAGCGGAGCGGGAATTGAAGCGGGCGGCGGAAATTCAGCCGGATAATCCTGATCCCCTGATCGCGTTGGGTGAGTTATACATCAGCCAGCGACGGTTGCCCGATGCCGAAGCCGCGATGTCGAAAGCCATCGCCCTGACCAAAGACGTTTCGCGCAACGGCTATCAAGTAAATCGCGCATATTACGTCTTAGGCAGAATTCAAGTTGAGACCGGCCGCCGTGAACAGGGTGTGCAGAACCTGAAGATGGCGGCTGAGCTGCGGGAAAAAACCGTTGCGCCGGCGGCCAATCATGATCAGAAGGCCGCCACAGCTCAGCAAAAAATTGCCAGCGCGCAGCCAGCGCGTCCGGATGAGGCTGCGACTCTTCCGCCCGAGGAGCAGAAGCAGCTAGAGGTCTACTTCGATCACCTCAAGCCGGCAATAGCCGACGCCTATAACAATCTTGGGGTTGCAGCCGGATCTCACAAGGATTTTGCCACCGCGATGCAAAACTTTCGCAAGGCCGGCGAATGGTATCCGGCACTGGAGACGCTGGACCGCAACATGGGAATGGCGGCGTTTTATTCAGGCGACTATCAGGTCGCAATTGCGCCGCTGTATCGCGTGATGCAACGCGATCCGGACGATGAACGGGCGCGCACTGCTCTAGGGTTGAGCTATTTCGCGGCGGAGAATTACCAAGCAACGATCGAGACTTTGCGGCCGATTGAGCCAGCAGTTGCAAATGATCCGGGAGCCGGGTCGGCTTACGCGGTGTCGCTGATCAAAACCGGAAACTATGAGGACGGAGTGGCGCGTCTGAAGACTTTGGAGCAGGCGAATCCCGAGGTTGCGGGCCTGCATACTGCGATCGGAGAAACTTATGCTGACCAGGGGATCTATGCGAACGCGATCGAAGAGTATAAAAAATCTCTGGCGCTGGATTCCACCCAGACTAGAACCCATTTTTTACTAGGGGCGGCGCTGTTGCGCGATGGCAAGCCGGCAGATGCGGTGCCGGAATTTCGGGCGGCGCTCGCCGGGAATTCGACAGATAGCGTGACCAAATATGACTTGGCGCTGGCCCTTTTGCAGACCCAGCAGAAAGATGATGCATTGCCGTTGTTCCAACAAGTGATCCAGCAAGACCCCAAGTATGCCGACGCGTACTATCAATTGGGGAAACTCGAACTCGAGAGCGGCAATACCAAACAGTCGATTTCGAATCTGGAAACGGCAGCAAATTTAAGTCCGAGCAGCGACTATATTCATTATCAGCTATCGCTGGCCTACGGACGGGACTCACGATCCGACGATGCCAAGCGCGAAATGGAAACGTATCAGGCGCTCAAGACGCAGCGCAGGGGAGATCATGAGCAGCCGCGGTCGAATTAGTTTTGTTTTAGTGGCGATCGTTAGCTTGCTTCCCAGCGGCATCGGATTCGGTCAGACATCGAAGCCCCAAGCTGGAGCGAAGTCTGCGTTGATTCAGGCCAAAGCTGAATTAGCAAAACATGATTTGCGGTCGGCTGAAGATTCCGTCTGGAAAGTGCTGGGATCCGATCCCAATAATGAAGAAGGACTGTTGCTGTTGGGCGTGATCCGCGGTGAACAGCAGCGCTATCCAGAAGCAGAAGCCGTCTTGCAGAAGGCGGTGCAGCTGGAACCGAAATCTGCGGCGGCGCACATTTATCTGGGAAAAACGTATCTCACCGAGAACAAAGTTCCGGAATCAATGGAGCAGTACAAACACGCGGAAGAGCTTGCGCCGCAAAATGTGGAAGTCCGAGTGACATTGGCCCGGCTATATGCAGCGAGCGGAGATTTTGCGTCGGCAGTCACCGCGTTGAACGCTATCCCTGCATCGCGGTTGCCGGCAGAGGCCGTAGCCATAAATATTGGGTCGCTGGTGGCGACGGGACGAACAGTTGAGGCAATACAGATTGCGGATACGGTCAAGAATCCTGCGATTAATCTTGCGCTGGCTGAAGTATTCCTAACTTCCAAATTGCCTGATGAAGCTCTCAAAATGCTGAGCGCGGCGGAGGCGTCAGGAAAACGCCCGCCCGCACGATTCTACTTCATTAAGGCCAAGGCGCTCGATGCAACCGGCAAGAAGACAGCGGCGCTGGAAAATTTTCAGAAGGCGCTCGCACTGGAGCCATCCTCCCAGGAATTTCTTCTGGGAACGGCGGAGTTGTATGCCAGGGAAGGGAAGCACGAACAGGCGTACGAGGTCTTGCAAAGAGCTGACAAGGTTGCTCCAGGTTCACCCGCCATTTTGCGCCCGTTGATTCTGGAAGCGTCATTTGCGGGAAAAGGGACAGAGGTGCAGGAAGCGGCCGAGCAACTGGCAACCAAATCGGACGATCCTAAAGACTTATTCGTGGCCGCCAGCGTGTTTCTGAAGAGCACACGCCAGGACGAAGCCATTCCACTGTTACAAAGATATTTGGACAAATATCCGGATGATCCCACTGCATGGGTTGGCCTGGGACTGGGATACGAGGACCAAAAGAAATTTCCCGAGGCACAAAAAGCTTTCGAGAGTGCTTTGAACGCCGATTCGAAATTTGCTGAGGCGGAATACCAGCTCGGGGTGATAACGGAGCTGTCCGGAAATTCGGCGGAGGCCTCGCAACATTACGAACGGGCGCTTCAAATGGAGCCCAACCATGTTCCTGCGATGACTAAGCTGGGCAAACTTTATCTGGAAGCCGGGCAGTATCAGAAGGCGCAAGAAGTATTGCTAAAGGCGGAAGCACTGGACCCGAGCAATCGCCAGACGGAGTACGGATTGGCCCTCGTCTATAGCAAGCTGGGAAATCGCGAAGAGGCGAAGGCGCATATGGAAAAATTCCAAAAGGGTGGGCCGATCGGAGCGACTGAGAAGAAATAAGTTCACTGAGAAGCTGCGGGCTTCTGCGCTTCTGGTCCGGTAGTCTGCTGTCCTGAAAGCGGTATCCGCTGGGCGATTCCGCTACCTTCGACGACGGTATAGATGTAGTCGGAGGCCAGATTTTGAAGGCTCTCTTTCTTTCCGCTGGGCCAGGAGATTTCGACGTTAGTCATTGAAGTTTCCTTTCCCAACCCAAAATGAAGGCGCAGATCGTTCTGCGAAAGGTAACTGCCGCCGCTACGGACCTCATCGATTTGTTTCAATCCTCCCGCCGTCACCGTGACCCGAGCGCCGATCGCGGCTTTGTTGCTTTTCGACCCGATCAGTTTGAAGAGGGCTGCATGGTTCGAACTCTGTGTGCGATTAATCAGCAAAGTCGGGGGGCCAGCGACGTTGAGCATCAGAATGTCGACTTTTCCATCGTTATTCACATCACCGAACGCAACTCCGCGACGGGATAACGGCGGCAGCCTATCTAGTCCGGCGAGCGAAGTGATATCGGAGAAAGTGCGATTGCGATTGTTGCGGAACAACTCAACCGGCTCTTTGTAAGGCGCTCCACCTTTAATAAGATCCATCTGGGGATAGACGTGCCCGTGGGCGACGAAAATATCGGGCCAGCCACTATTGGTCGGATCGAAGAATCCGGTTCCCCAGCCTACCCAGAAATAAGTTGGACGCGAGATCCCGGCGGAGTCGGCGACATCAAGAAAGCCCTTTTCACCCTGGTTCCAAAACAAGCCATCGGATTCCTCGCTGTAGTTGGTCACGTAGATGTCGAGTTGTCCATCGCGGTCGAAGTCTCCGAAATCCACGCCCATTCCGGCGCGCTCGATTCCGGTCAGGCTGAGCGCTGCACCCGATAGCAGGCCAACATCGTCAAAGGTCCCATCATGTTTATTGTGATATAGGTAGTTTGGCCCGCCGTCGTTGGTGACGTAAAGATCGGGCCAACCGTCATTATCGTAGTCGGCCCAAATGCCCTGCATACCTAGATAAGTCCCGGGATCATCCACGCCAGATTTTTTTGAAACGTCTTCGAAAGTGCCGTCACCGCGATTGTGAAAAAGAAAATCAGTTTGTCCGCTGTGGCCGCGACGGGCGCATTCCATGCTGATTCCGCGAAACTCGCAGCCTTTGTTTTCGGCGTCATAAGTGGGGAGTTTGTTCATGTCGAAGTCGAGATAACGCGGCACGAATAAGCTAACGAAACCGTTGCGATCATACTCAGACCAAGCCGCGCCCATGCTATATCCGCCGACACGCACGCCTGCCTTTTCGGTAACGTCTTCGAATCTGCAATTGCCGAGGTTGCGATAAAGAACGTTGCCGCCGTACCCGGTCACGTAAATGTCCTGCCAGCCGTCGTTGTCAAAATCCATGACGGAAACCGACATACCCCAGCCTTTTCTCGTTAGGCCGGCTTTTTCGGTAATGTCTGTGAAGTGGAGATCGCCATCCTGATGGAAGAGTCTAACCATGGGGTCGCCACCATTTTGACGGTAGTCATCAACATTCGATCCTCCGACCATCAGGATGTCGAGTTTGCCATCGTTATCGCAATCGATAAAGCCGACACCTCCGCTTGTGGATTCGACGATGTAGCGTTTTTCCGGCGCGGCAATGTGCGAAGTTGTTAATCCCGCGCGCACGGAGACGTCTTCGAATGCTGGGATTATCTCTTGGGCGAAAGAAGCATTCACGAGCGGAATGGCGGCCAGTAGTACTCTCAAAACACGATCGAGATTTGAGATCATATGAAGCTATTTTGAGAACGGCACTTTTTGCGTAACAGTTCCACCTTCGGTCAGCGTGTAAATCATGTCAGTCGGCAGATCCTGGTAGACGTCTTTTTGTCCACTTGGCCAGAAGACTTCAACTTTGTTCATTACACTGTTCGTGCTCAGACCGAAGTGCAGCCGCAAATCGTTTTGTGAGAAATAGCTGGTGCCGCTGCGCACTTCGTTGAACTGAACCAGATCTCCGCACGTGACCCTCACTCGCGTACCGATGGCGGCTTTATTGCTCTTGGTGCCGATTAACTTGAACAGGACGGCGTGGTTATCGCTCTCCGTACGATTGATCAGCAAAGTCGGCGGTTCACCTACGTTCAACAGAAGAATGTCAACCTTGCCATCGTTGTTTACGTCACCGAATGCGGCACCGCGGCGGGACGCTCTGGGAAGCTTATCTAATCCCGAAAGCGCGGTCACATTTTCGAAAGTGCGATTGCGATTATTGCGGTAGAGCAGTACCGGCTGTTTGTAGCCAACGCCACCTTTGACGTAATCCATTTGTGGATAAACGTGGCCATTAGCAATAAAAAGGTCGTCCCAGCCGTCGTTGTCCATATCGAAAAAAGCAGTCCCCCAGGCGACGAGCGGAACGCTATCTTGCGCGATACCGGAACTCCACGCAATATCGGTGAAACCTTTGTCGCCCTGGTTCCAATACAGAGCATTAGGTTCATCGACGAAATTGGTCACGATAATATCGAGCAGTCCGTCGTGGTCAATGTCCGCAAAATCCACGCCCATTGAGCCTTCTGCCTTGCCGTCAAGACTGAGAGCTGCGCCGGACATGAGGCCAACGTCTTCGAAGGTCCCGTCGTGTTTGTTGTGATAAAGATAGTTGGGTTGGCCGTCATTAGGAACATAAAGGTCGGGCCAGCCATCGTTGTCGTAATCCGCCCAAACGGCTTGCAGGCCATACATGTGAGCGGGATCGTCGACGCCGGCTTTCTTGGAGACGTCTTCGAATGTGCCGTCGCCGCGATTACGAAAGAGATGATCGGGCTCGCCGGGGAGGCCGCCGGGGCCGCACTGCACCATGACTCCGCGATAGCGGCAAAACTTATCGTTGCTGCCGAATTCAGGTAGATGGTTGATGTCGATGTAAACGTAACCGGGAATAAAAACATCGAGCAGGCCATCGCGGTCATAATCTGCCCAAGCTGCGCCGGAGTTAAATGCTGGCAGGCTTAACCCGGCTTTTGCAGTGACGTCTTCGAATTTGCAGTTGCCCAGATTCCGGTAGAGCACATTGCTACCGAAGCCGGTGACGAAAATATCCTGCCAGCCGTCGTTGTCGTAATCCATGACGGAAACCGCCATGCCCCAGCCCTTGCGGGTGAGTCCGGCCGATTGCGTGATATCGGTGAAATGAAGGTCGCCGTCCTGATGATAGAGGGTGATCATAGGGTCGCCACCCTGCTTGTAACGGTCGACCGACGAGCCGTTTACCATAATGATGTCGAGCTTGCCGCTGTTATTACAGTCGATGAATCCCACACCTCCACTCATGGATTCGACGATGTAGCGTTTGTCCGGCGAAGAGAGATGCGAAGCGGTGATCCCGGCTCTTTTCGTGACATCTTCGAAACGCGGCACTGGCGCAGCCGTCGGCGGAGCCTGGGCGAAGCTCGAAACGGCACAACTGAGACCCAGAAGGAAGACGCGAAAAGAGCGCATGGATTCTGATCATCTTAGCATGCAGCAAGCCCGCGAAAATCCTGCGGAAACCGCGATTTTGCAAGGTTTTGGCCGACTACAGCGGGAGAGCTACGCGAACGCCTTGGTGAGTTGAATCCTACGGAAAATGAGAGAATTGAGGGTTCATGCCTAAGACCAGTTATCGCACCAGCAGGTTCGGCGAGTCGGTGATTCGGGGGATGACGAGGCTCGCCAATGAGTGCGGCGCGATCAATCTGTCGCAGGGTTATCCGGATTTCGATCCGCCGGAAGTGGTCCTGCAAGCTGCGGTACGAGCTGCACGGATGGGGCCGCATCAGTATGCGGTGACATGGGGCGCACCAAACTTTCGCGCGGCGCTGGCACGGAAACTATCGCGGTTTATGGGGCTTGCCATCGATCCCGATGAGAATGTCGTGGTCACCTGCGGCAGCACTGAGGCGATGATGGTTGCGATGATGACCGCGTGCAATCCTGGGGACAAGGTCATTGTGTTTTCGCCGTTTTACGAGAACTACGCGGCCGACGCCATCTTGTGCGGGGCGGAGCCGATTCATGTCACTTTGCACCCGCCGGATTTCAGCTTCGATCCGGATGAGATCAGACGAGCATTTGAGCAGAAACCGAAAGCGCTGGTGCTATGCAATCCGGCAAACCCGTCGGGAAAGGTCTTTACCGGGGAAGAACTTCTTTTCATTGCGAATTTAGCGGAAGAGCATGACATCTTCGTGCTGACGGACGAAGTTTATGAACACATTGTTTACGAACCGCATGAGCACACGTATTTCGCGTCGTTGCCGGGAATGTTCGAGCGGACGTTATGTTGCAGTTCGTTGTCGAAAACATACTCGATGACGGGATGGCGGCTGGGATATGTGATCGGACCACCGACGGTCATGAATGAGGCCCGTAAAGTGCACGACTTTCTGACCGTGGGTGCGGCAGCGCCCTTACAGGAAGCCGCGGTAACCGCGCTAGAACTGCCCGACAGTTACTACAAAGATCTGCAGGCGCTTTATACGGAAAAGCGGACAATGTTTCTGGAGTATCTGAATGCCGCAGGACTCGAATACACCGAACCGCAGGGCGCTTACTACGTGATGATCGACATATCAGAGTTCGGGTGGAAGAGCGATACCGCTTTTTGCGAGTGGATGGCGCGCGAGGTGGGAGTCGCGGCTGTACCCGGGTCGAGCTTTTTTCATGAACCAGTAAACAATCTGATAAGGCTGCATTTTGCCAAGCGATCGGAGACGCTGGCTGCGGCCGGAGATCGCCTGCTCAGTTTAAGAAGCAAGGCTGGCGAAGTAGAGCGGAGCTCCCGCAGTTCACCTAAATCCTCTACCGTAATTTCCTGAACTGCGTGACACTTACCTTCCCTACAGCATGAGGGGTATCAATCGCTAGTCATCTGAGCTGGCACGCTTGGCATCAAACAGTACGGTGCCTTAGAGCCTTCCGATGCCCAAAATCATTCAAATGTTCAAAGGACGTAGGCGCCGAAAAGGGAGATTAAGGCGCGCGTTAGGACTGCCCGAAAAAGCCGGGGCCAACGTCATCATTCAATTTCCTCCCGGCGCGCCCGAAATTCAAGAAGAGTATCCCGACTACGAAATCATAAGCCGGTGGCTCAAGCTGGCGGATGAAATGTTGGGTAGTGCAGACCATTCGCAGATGGACGCCTACAACCACGGGAACAGTCGTAAGAAGGCGTAGTCGTGTTGCGCTTCGGGTTCCTACTGATTCACACCGCTGGCCAGCATACCTCCATCCACAACCAATACTTGCCCAGTAACAAAGCTCGCTGCATCTGAAGCGAGAAAAATTGCGGCGCCACCTAATTCATCGAGCTGGCCGAAGCGATGCATGGGCGTGCGCAACAGAAATTCGCGGCCGCGCTCGGTGCCGTCGAGAAGGGCAGCGTTCAGATCGGTGCGGAAGACGCCGGGAGCGATGGCGTTCACGCAGACACCCTTGGTGGCCCATTCGATTGCCAACGACTTGGTGAGAGAAGCAACCGCGGCCTTGCTGGCGCTGTAAGCGGCGACTTCGTAGAGCGCTCGGAACGAGGCGATGGACGCGATGTTGATGATTCGCCCATAACGTTGCTCGATCATGTGCCGTCCGAAAATGCGACAGGCACGCATGGTGCCGGACAAATTGGTTTCCATGATTGCATTCCAGTCGGACTCGGGAAAATCGAGAGTAGGCATACGCTTGGTGCGTCCAGCAGAATTCACGAGGATGTGAACGCTGCCGAGTTCAGCGATGGCTCTTTTAAGCAGATTTTCGATGCTGGCGTTTTCGGTAACATCGCAAGCCTCGGCGAGAGACCGGCGACCGAGCGCTTCAACTTCAGCCGCAGCTGCTTTCACGAGTTCGGCGCGCCGACCGGTAGGAACAACATTGGCGCCGGCTTTGGCCAGCGCTTTGGCGATAGCGAGTCCGATGCCGCTGGTGCCGCCGATGACGACTGCAGTTTTGTTGGTGAGATCGAGAAGAGGATGGCCCATATGGGTGATTGTAAAGTTCGGGAAAATTATACCGTCAAGCCGTATGACTGACGCTGGCATCCTGCGTGACTCGTCCGGAGCTCTTCAGTCGATACAAAATTTCCCCGGCATGGGGAATAAGCTTGATGCCTTCGGATTCGCGATTCTTCCAGTCTTCCATGTTGATGGTTCGGTAATCGATGTAGCCGAGATTCAGGTTACGGCATTGCGCCTCGGGAATTGAAGTCGCGAGGGTCACGTGAATTCGGGGCTTTTCGGTACCAGTGGCGGCATCGTACGAGCCTTGACCATAAAGATGGATGGAGTGAGCGAGAATCCCACGTGGAATGTCGGCGAAGCGTTTCGGTTGTTTCAGAAAATATCCGGCACAGTGGTAGCCCACCTTGTTGAGAAACTCGCCATGGGAATAGCTGGCATTGATAATGTGCGGCGCGTAAAGAATTACTTCGCCGCCATCGGCGATGGCAGGATCGGATTTGTACATTCCCTTGGCACCGGTCCAGAGGTCAGGATACATTTTCGGGATCACGGCGAGCACGCGGCGGAACGGGCGATCGACCCACTGGATATGAGTTTCAGAGGAATGTTCGGCCGCCAACTTCCAGGCCTCTTTTGCCGCGCCGAAATAAATGCCGGCAATCTCTGATCCTTTCAATACCAAAGCGAAACATGAAACCGGAACCGAAACCTTGGCGGCGGCGAGATCGATCAGTTCACGGACCGGGGTGGTGCCTGTGCCGATGATGTTATAGCTACCGAGCAGTGCGCCGAGCCAATGCGTCTGGTGAATCATTTCGCCCGTGCTCACGCCGGGGAACAAATATTTATTTCCACCGGAGAAGCCGACGACCTCGTGAGGAAACACGGGGCCACAAATCAGGATGTGTTCGTAATCGAAGAGCAGTCGATTAATTTGTACGCAGATCGGTTCGGAAAGCACGCCCCCGGAAATTCGAGTGACCTCAGGGATAGGAATGACTCCAATGTCCGCGAAGGTTTCGGGAATGTCCCAACGGTGATTGAAGACATGCGCGCCCTCGCACATTCCGTTGGTGACGGGCCGTCCAAATAGGCGGCTGAGTTGCGCCTCGTCCATGTGAGCGTGAGTTCCGAGTGCAACCAGGTAATCGCAGGCGGCGGCATGGGCGCCGATTTTAGCTTGTAGAAGTTCGAACATCAGTGGCATCGGCATGGTGCGCGTGCCGTCCGGAACAATGACGAGAACGCGTTTGCCTTTGAGAGAAAGCTGCGCCGCCGCTTCAGCGACGAATTGTCTGACGTCATCACGGGTCAGAGGTTCTCCGGAAGCGCGTTTGCTGAGAGTAGTCATTTAATCTGACGTCTAAAATTCCGGCTGAAATGCTTTGGCTTCTGCAAGCGTGATCCGACGTTGCTGCCGGTAAGAAAGATTTGCCATGTGAGCGACGACAGCTGACCGATACCCGAGTTCGACGGGCGCGTTGGGGGTTTTGCGGCTGCGCATGCAATCGACCCAGTTCGCCATGTGGCTGGGCGTTGGGCTCTTGCCTGTCAACGCGTCTCCGTTCGGGCGGTTGAGCTTTTCGGGATAATAGTGGACCTGCTCTTCGGATTCTCCGCTTACCATGTCGGTCGCGCCGGCGATGTATTCGACAGTGCCGTCGCTGCCCAATATTCTCTGGCCAAGCCCGTAACGCCGATTGCTGAAGGTTGATTGCCAGGTCACGACGACTTCGTCAGGGAAGTCCACAGTGACCGCGATGGTGTCAGGAACTTCGCGACCGTCTTTCTCAGAAAAAATGCCGCCAGACATGTAAGCCGCTGTGGGCAGCGGAAGATCGAGTGCGCTCATGATCCAGGCGATCTGGTGGATCATGTTCTCGGTAATATTTCCGCCGGAGAACATCCAGAACAGGCGCCAGTTCATGAACCGATAGGCGTCAAAACCCTTGTCAGGCCTGCCATTCAGGAACGCTTGCCAACCCACGTTCTGGGCGGTGCAATCGGCGGCGGGCTGACGGACCCATTGGCCCTGGCCGTGAGGAGTGTTACGGCTCATCCACGATTCGACCTGGTTCACCTTACCGACCATACCATCGGAGATCCATTTCTTGGCGTCAACGAATGGGCCGCCGCTCTGGTGTTGCAAGCCGATTTGAACTACGCGGTCGGATTTGCGGGCAGCGTCGAGGCATTTTTCGGCTTCGGGAATCGACCACGTCATGGTTTTTTCCGCGTACAAATCTTTTCCGGCCGCAAGAGTGTCGATGAAGTGGCGCGAATGGATATGCAGCGGGCTGGCGACGATTACACCGTCAATGTCTTTCATGTCCAAAACGCGGTGATGATCGCTGAAAGTTTGAATGCCGGGGGCAATTTTTTTGGCTTCGTCGAAGCGCCGAGTGTAAACGTCTGCTACGGCCACGACTTGGGTTCCGGGGACGGCGACGATCTGCTTAAGTAATTCCTGGCCACGCGAACCGACACCGATCATGGCCACACGGACGCGATCATTGGCGCCGAGAGCTGCGGATGCAAGTTTGGGGGTAAGGAAGGACGCGCTGGCAGCGGCAGTCTTCTTCAGAAACTCACGTCGAGTGTTCTCGATCATTCGAACTCCTTGCGATTCATGGCATCGAGTCAGACTGTTACTTATTCTGCCACGAAACCGCAAGGTATTACGCGACGAGTTTCCGGTCCTTATTAGTAAGCGAAGTTGATTACCGATCGCGGTCTGTCAACATATCCATCTGAATGTAGTGCTCCGCGGTTAACTCTGCCTTGCCGGAAGGCTAGAACAAATTCCAAGAGATCCGAATCAGATGCGTGCGGGTCTTAATCGCCTGAGGCCTGAGGAACGGCCAAATTCGGCATGGGACGGCCGGCAAATAAATGCTGGCACGGTCTAGCCAGCAGTCGCACCCAGCGTCTGGAGCGTGATACGCGGGCACTGTCAGTGGCGATGCCGGTGTCGGCATACATTTGGCGATAGATTTTCGAAATCAGCACAAATGCCATGCGTGCCCGCAAAGATTTGATGAAGCGGGAGCGGCTCCAGATTGATTTCAGACCATAAAAGGTGTCCCATACCGATTGGGTGTTGCTGCGGATTTCTTCCGCCGACATAGTGGGGTGCGACCAGTAAAGCTTCGGACGCAGAGCTTGCGGAATCAACCATCGCCGGGTGACGGGAATGCCGGCAATCTCGACTGGCGCAGCTTCCATTTCCTTTTCCCAGCGCATGAAATCCACGGTGCCGGGGTAGGGAGTGAGCATAACGAACTGGGCGAAGGCGATTTCGGCTTCTTGTGCGGCGCGGGCGGTGGCGTCGAAAGTTTCGGCGCGATCGCTGGGCAATCCGAAAATAAATGAGCCGAGCACATAGACTCCATGGCGCCGGAAAGTTTTCAAGCGCTCGACCAAGTCCGCGCCGGAGAGATTGAAATCTTTGTAAATATCTTTCAGGCCTGCGGGAGTGACGGATTCCACGCCGACCAGCGCGCCCTTGATGTGCGCCTTGTTCATGGCATCGAGAAATTCCGGATCCTCCGCCGCTTCCATGGTGATTTGGGTAAAGAAAATTGTGTCCGGTGGAAGTTGCGCCAGCCGCTTCATAAGAGTGAACCGCTCGGCGCGAAGGGCCTTGAGTTCGCTGAGGCGAACTTGATTGTTCTGTTGCTCGGCAAGGCGAAGATCGGTAACGGTGACGGGATAAAAATTGTCGTCGGCGAGGGCAATGAAACGAAATCCCATTCTTCTGAGTTGGACAATTTCTTCCATCACAACGTCAGAAGTGCGCTGCCGCGGACGCTGACCGTCAGTCCGCCAAACCGAACAGAAGGAGCAATGCTTGGGACATCCGCGAACGGTCTGCACTGACGCCCACATGTATTTTTCGCGTGGGACCAAATCCCAGCGTGCGGGCAGAAAGGATCCGGCTTCTATCCGGCCGCCTTCGTAAACTGGAAGAGGGTTGCCGTGGATGCAGTCGGCCACAACTTTCGCCCAGGCCACATCGCCATCCCCCTTTACGACGGCGTGCGCTCCACCGAGTTCGCGCGCTTCGTTGGGATAGAGGGTGGCGTGAATTCCTCCGAATACAACATAGGCGCCGCGAGCGCGGGCCAACTTGCCTAGTTTGTAGCCGCGGAGAGCGTTCGCAGTGTGGATACCGATACCAACAATGTCGCCCGGCGCGATAGTCTCAGGATCGAGTGGTTCGAGGGTTTCATCGACCAGAGAGGGATCGCCATAACTTTCTGGGGTTGCCGCTGCGAGCACGTATAGCCAGCGGGGAGTAATAACAGCGGTGCCGAACGCAACTTCACTAGGATTAACTAAATGAACACGCATGGTGTTGCCCTTCCCTAAAAAGGGACCCTGGGGGTCGGAGGCGAATCGGCTGCCTACGGGACGAACTTACCCAGCGTGCTGGTCTCAGTGTAGACCTGAAGCTTACTCCATAAGTGCGCTAGCGTACAAATGAGCGACGTGCAATGCACACACGGTGACGCTCGAGACGAGTTCCTCACCGCGAAAAAGCGCAAGGGTTTTCGAGATTTATCGCAGGCTGCGATCAAGTTTGAAAATTTTCAAAAACAGCTGCCCCGGCTTTTCGACCATTCTTGCTGGACGGTATACTGACCGATTGTTTTGGTCTTCCACGCGCAAATGTCTCCGATCTCACCGTTCTGATTGTCGTACCATCCCTGGCCGGGTATGGGGTCGGTGATGGCTTCGCACAGCTCATGAGAAGCGGTCACGGTGAGCGCCTCGATGGTCGAGAAGTTCGAAGAGCAGCCCGAACAATCGGGGAACGGCATCACGGCGTAAAAGATATTGTTCGCGACGGAATCGTGATAGCCGCAAAAAACTTTGCAGGAAGCCGAGCCGCCTTGCGTGACCGTCACTCCCGACGGCAGAAAAACAAAGTAAAGGATATTGGGACTTGAAGCCGGAAAGTTCTTGGCAGAAATCTGGTCCTGGATCATTTTCTGAATGGCAGAATCATCGACAGTCTTACTCACGTCGGGACTCGTCAGCGTGACAGTCCCAATTCGCTTGCCGTGCGAGATTTTGTATTGCGGCACGCTGTATTCCGACAGTTGGTCGATCAGCGAGCTGGTCAAAATGTAGTCAAAAAATCCATTCAGTTCCTGGACCATTGTCGCCAGCGGCGTTTGTAACCAGGCAGATCCCCAAAAGACTGTGAATACCTGGCACTGGGAGATCAGTGGCCCATTGTTGTAAGTCAAATGGGCGGCTGGCGCGGCGGCCCGTTGAAGTACTTCAGGCGTCGCAAGCGGAACTATGCGAACGTGATCGGTCCTGGGAGAGTGCGATTTTTTTTCAGGCATGGCTTTTAGATGCCGTCCGATCCCCGTTAAGTAATCCGGAAAGCGAATCGTCATGAGTTGTCCGTCAACGGACAGTCAATTCTGTTAGCCGACAAAAGCCCCATTCAAGACAAATTTCCACAACTCATTAAGCCAAGAGCAATCAATGTTATAGGGGCAATCCTGCGCACCCAGAAATTCCACCGGATCGAAACGTTCTGTTGAAGAACCAAAAATCGAGCTGACCTGGGCGCGCCAATTCAGTCTGCGACATTCGTACGGTGGTCAGCGGCGGGGTGATGAATCCGAGCAATGTCTTGGTTCCGTTTTATACCACCATTACTCTGCCGCCGAAAACGACGGTCGAATTTACCAGCGCGGAATAGGGCACAGAACGCGCGCGCCCGATCCTGGCAAACGTATTCTCGCTATGCTACTATCCCTGCTCGTACGTCCTCCATCATGGATATCAGGGAAATTGCGCGGCGGGCAAAAGTTTCAACTGCAACGGTCTCCCGGGCGATTAACCGGGTCCCCACCGTAGATCCGCAACTAGTAAAGAGAGTTTGGAAAGTTGTGGACGAGCTGGGCTATTACCCAAACACCCAAGCTCGGGCTTTGGTCTCAGGTAAGAGCCGAATCTTTGGCTTGGTGGTTTCCGAAATTACCAATCCTTTTTTCCCGGAGATCGTTCAAACTTTCGAAGAGCTTGCCGTCCAAAATAATTACGAGATACTTCTCACATCAACCGTGCACGACAGCACGCGAATGAAGTCTTCAGTGCGGCGAATGATCGAGCGTCGAGTGGATGGCGTGGCGATCCTAACCTTCGGAATGGAGGAATCGTTACTCGACGACCTGCGCCTGCGAAAAGTGCCGCTGGTCTTCGTCGACGTCGGCCCGGATGCCGCGCGAGTCAGCAATATTCGAATCGATTACCAGAACGGAATCAGGCAGGCAGTGCAACATTTAGCCGCGCTGCGCCATACCGGCATTGCTTTTGTCGCTGGGCCTGTGCATTTGAAATCTGCGGGTGCCAGAAAAGACGCGTTCCGTCAGTCGATGAGCGAAATCGGCCTCACGGTTCCGCCGGAGATGATCGTGGTTGGCGATCACACCTTGGAAGGCGGCATGAGAGCTTTAGCCGAACTGATGCGCTTGCCGAAGCCGCCGACTGCGCTACTTTGTTCGAACGACATGACGGCGATTGGTGTGATGCGCGAAGCGTACGACCTTGGGATCAATGTTCCGCATGATCTTTCAGTGGTGGGTTTCGACGACATAAGGCTGTCGGAATTCATCACCCCGCCGCTGACCACCGTTCGAATGTCGCAGACTGAATTGGCGCGGATCGCTTTTCAGGCTCTTATAAATGATGTCTCCGACGATGCGGCAAGCGATGGACGAAAAGAATATCCACTGAGCACGAATTTAATATTGCGGCGCTCTACTGCGCTGGCGGTATCCGACTCAGCCCGCGCGAAACTGCCTAAAACCTAAGGATCATTTAGAAAACGTGTACTACGATCTCCGGGAATCTCAGGGGCTTAGTCGACGGACTCGACACGAAGGCCAAGCTGCTGGGTCGAAGACGGTGCCTGCACACGGGGCTCGAATGTTTGTGCCACGGCAAGCGCACGCGAAACCAGGCAAAGCCGTTTGGATTTTTCCATCAGGCGCTCGGCACGCATACGATCTTCGTCGGTGGAAATCTTGACCGTGGGTCGAATCATAATTTCGCTGAACATGTAACCCGACTCGGACTTATTAACACAGCCCTGAACTTCGACTTCAAGGTCGGTGAAATGAAAACTGGAGTGCTCCGCCAGAGCGTGGATTGTGCTGGTGAAGCAACTCGCCACCGCGCTCAGCAACAGGTCCTCCGGAGACCATCGACCTTCTATCCCGCCAAATTGTGGCGGCGTGGTGAAATGAATGGCGTTCGGCGCCGAATCAGATTTTACCAACCCCGTTTTCCCCGAAGCCCACCAGGCCACTACTCGATACGTATGCTGGTTTTCCATCGTCGCATTCCTTGAACCAAAACTGATTCACTCTGAGGATTCTCGCCTTGGGGGAGTCGAAGAAGCGATGTGCCCGGTCACGCATTCCGGTGATTCGAATCACAATCGGGTGTAGAATCCTCCCAAGCAGACGCGTTTATGAGGGCTCCCTACGGTCTCAATATTCTGGATAACTGCCTTACCTGCCCGGTAAGGGAGGAGCATCTTTTTTGCAATTTGTCGCCGCCTGCCCTGCAGAAGCTGAATGAAATAAAGTCCACGGCGGTTTATCCCAACGGGGCGGTTTTGTTTATCGAAGGTCAGCAGCCCCGCGGGGTTTTTGTGCTCTGCGCCGGCAAGGCCAAGCTCTCGACTTCTTCGAGTGAAGGCAAGACGCTCATCACCAAAATCTCTGACGCGGGTGACCTGTTGGGATTGAACGCGACCATCTCGAACCATCCGTACGAAGTTACAGCAGAGATGATCGAGCCGGGCCAGGCAAACTTCATTCCGCGCGATGCCTTACTGCGATTCCTTCGCGAGCATGGCGAAGTTTCGCTGCGCGTGGCGCAGCAGTTGAGCAGTAACTACTACACGGCCTATGAAGAAATTCGGATGTTGGGGTTGACCAGTTCGCCGGGCGAAAAGTTCGCCAAGCTGTTGCTCTCCTGGTATCCGGAAAAAGATCAAGCCAACGGGCAGGCACAAATAAAATTAACTCTGACCCACGAAGAAATTGCGGAAATGATCGGCACCACGCGCGAGACCGTCAGCCGCCTGTTTTCTGATTTCAAGAAGAAGCAGTTGCTGCAAGTGAAGGGATCGGTGCTGATCCTGCGCAGCAAACTCGCCCTTGAGAAGATGGTCCATTAAGGGGCCAATTCCCTACATTCAGACAAATGGCAAACTCAGTAAAGATGCAGAAGCCCCTCCATTGCATTTACGAAAGTAGTTTCGAGCGGGTGGCGCCCTACTGTGCCGGAGGGAACTGCTGATGGCCATCGTTGCAGGGGTAGATTTTGGAACACTCAGCGTTCGGGTTTCGATCGTTGATAGCGAGCGTGGAATGCTCGGGTCTGCAATTGCTGAATATCCGCTGCATCGCAAGCGCGAAGATCCCGAATACGCGACCCAATCGCACGAAGACCATATGCGCGCATTGGCATCCGCTACTCGCGCCGCGGTCAAGCAGGCAGGAATCGCCGGCGACCAAGTAAAAGCTATTGCCCTCGATACAACGGGCTCTTCCGTTATCCCCGTCGGGAAAAATCTTCAGCCGCTGGGCGAATACTATCTCTGGTGCGATCACCGCGCTAAAGGCGAAGCCGAGGAAATCACCGCCGCTGCCCATCGCGAAAAGTTGGAGGCGATCGAGTGGTGCGGTGGCGTTTACTCCTCAGAATGGGGATTCTCCAAGCTGTTGCACTGGCTGCGGCACAATCCTGAAAAGCGCAAAGAGTTTGTTTCCGCATTCGAGCACTGCGACATGGTGGCCGCGACGCTCTGCGGCATCACCGATCCGAACAAAGTAAAGCGCAGCATTTGCGCTATGGGTCACAAGTGGCTGTGGAACGCCAAACTCGGCGGACTTCCGTCGGACGAGTTTTTAACTAAAGTCGATCCGTTATTTGCAGGCGTTCGCGCAAAGCTCGAAGGAGATTACGCGACCTCAGAGCAAATCGCTGGAAGACTGTCACCATTCTGGGCGGAGAAACTTGGGCTCAAGGCCGGTATCCCAATTCCGGTCGGCGCGTTTGATGCTCACTGGGATGCCATCGGCGCCGGTTGCCGCACCGATGACATGGTAAATGTCATCGGAACATCCACGTGCATAATTGGAATTACTCCTTCACCCAATCTAGTGCCCGGTGTTTGCGGGGTGGTGCAGGGAAGTGTTCATCCCCAGCGCACCGGAATTGAAGCCGGTCTTTCTGCAGTCGGCGATATTTTTAATGCCATTGCCTCGCGTGCGGGGACGGATGTGGCCACGTTCAGCAAAGGCCTGGAAAATTATCGTGCGGGACAAACCGGCCTACTGCGCATGACGTGGGACAACGGAGATCGCACCGTGCTGGTGAATCCTAATCTTCGCGGCATCACCCTCGGATGGAATTTGCAGAGCACAGCACAGGATGAATTGTTCGCCGCCATCGAAGGCACTGCCCTGCACACGCGAGTAATTTTTGATCGCATGGAAAGTAAGGGCGTTCGGGTGCAGCGCATAATCAACGCCGGAGGAATTCCGCAGAAGAACGAAGTGTTAAACCGTGTCTACGCCAATGCTCTTGGGCGTCCGGTTCTGGTACCTACGAAAAGCGTGACCAGCCTGGGTTCTGCAATTTTTGCGTTTCTGGCAGCGGGGACTTTCAAGTCCGTGGAAGAAGCCCAGGATAAGATTTGCCCGCCGCATCGCGTCTTCGAGCCGGACCGTTCCGAGCAGAAAGTGTACGACGAACTCTACCGCGTATTCAGGCGCATTTACTTCGCATTTGGGGACGGACTAGCTGAGTTGGGCGATGTATTACCCGCGCTGATTGGAATTATTCCTTCACGCCACCAGCACCCAGAGCGCGAATGACAGCGGTGCGGGTACACTGATCACGCACTCTGGATCCAATTAGTCGAATCGAAAGCGTCGAAACCAAATAGATGAACTTTGCTGGCAAAGTGGCGCTTATCACCGGCGCGGGCAGCCCACGCGGGATAGGGTTTGCAACTGCCCGTTTGCTGGTGCAACAAGGGTCGAAAGTCGCCATCACTTCCACTACCGAAAGAATCGAGGAGCGTGGCCGCGAGCTCGCCGGTGAAGGCGCAGATGTCCTGGCCTTCTCTACTGACCTTCGGGATTACGCCCACGTCCAAGTGGCAGTCCAGGATGTGCTTGAGCGTTATGGTCACCTCGACATTCTCGTCAACAACGCTGGCATGACTCAGGTTGGCAACCCTACCGAGACCGCCTCGTTACCTCTGATCGATCTTTCTGAGAAGGAATGGGATTACAGCATTGCCATCAACCTTAAGACGGCTTTCAATATCACCAAAGCGGTTTTGCCTTCTATGCTCAGAGCGAATTACGGGCGTATCGTGAACGTAGCGTCTGTTACAGGGCCAATTGTTAGCAATCCCCGAGAGACGGCCTACAGTGCGGCCAAAGCCGGCATGGTCGGGCTTACTCGCAGCCTTGCGCTTGAGGTTGCCCGCAAGGGCGTCACCGTGAATGCAGTTGCTCCTGGCTGGATCGAAACCGCGTCGTCCACTGAGTACGAGATCATCGCGGGTAAGAATACTCCCGTCGGCCGCCCAGGGCGGACCGACGAAGTCGCAGCTGCTATTGCGTTCCTGGCCTCAGACTCCGCCTCTTATATCACCGGCCAAGTGATCATCGTTGATGGTGGCAACGCCATTCAGGAGTACAAAGGACCACCCGATCTGTATTACTAAACATGGACTAGTCCGGACCGCGTAGCAACACAACCGACCTATGGTTGTGCTGCGTCGACCTTTCCCTTACCAGTCTCATGCGACATCCTTACCTGCGGCAACTTCCAGGCTCGGCGTCGAGGGACCCGTTCCCGCCCCGGTTCGATTGATTGCCTCCCCGATTTCGTCGAGGTCAGCTCGAGTTAGTTCCAGGTTCGCCGCATCGATCCAGCCGTCTACCTGTTCAGGGGAGCGAGCTCCGACTATGGCAGCCGTAACTCCCGGCCAGCTGAGCGTCCATGCGATCGCAATTGGCGAGACCGAGGTCCCATGTCGCTGCGCGATAGGCTTCAGAGCATCACGAAGTGCGATATTACGGTCCACGTTAGGTGGATTGAACTCTGCAGAGTGACGCCGCCAATCATCATCGGCCATGCGAGCTACTCTGTCGGCGCTGAATCGATCGGTCAGCAACCCCGACTGCATTGGGCTATAGCAGATCACGCCGGTTTTGTGCGATTCACACCATGGGATCTGCTGTGCCGCAACGTCGCGACGAATCAAAGAAAATGGCGGCTGGAATGAATCCACATGGCGGATGGCATTGCAGCGATTGAGCAAGCCGACATCGAAGTTAGAAACGCCGCCGAGCCTCACCTTGCCTTCTTCGATCAACCGCAACATTTCACCCCAGGAATCCTCAACGGGCGTGCCGGTTTCGTCAGGCCAATGGAATTGATAGAGGTCGATCCGCTCAACGCCGAGCCTGCGCAGCGAGGCCTCGCACTCCTTCCGAATCGATTCCGGCTTGAGTATTCGCTTGGACACTTCCATTCGATCCCGCTCATTCCAAATCAGCCCGCACTTGGTGAAGACGTAGGGCCGTTCAGACGCTGGCAGGGAACGCAAAAATTGTCCGACAACTTCTTCCGAATGACCCAGCCCGTAGACCGGGGCTGTATCGATCCAATTGATTCCCAGCTCGATGGCGCGTCGCATCGTATCTTCTGAGGCTTTATCGTCCTGCGGTCCCCATCCGAACGACCACCCGCCTCCTCCAATGGCCCAGGCCCCAAACCCAACTGTCGTAATCTCGAGTCCACTTGAGCCAAGCGAACGCTTATCGATTTGCATAATCTTCTCCAATATTTACGTATCTGGAACTAATTAGCTCCTTTGCCTGTGCTTCAGGAGGCCAGCGCGACAACCTGGTTGAGCTGCAAATATTCGTCATCCGTCAATTGCAACGATGCTGCCTGAACATTTTCCTCAAGATGTGTGATTGAGGAAGTGCCGGGGATTGGCAGCATGACGGGAGACCGCTTCAGCAACCATGCCAATGCGACTTGGATGGGCTTCACTTTGCGCTCCTTCGCGATGTGGTCCAGGGCCTTAGCAGCCACCGTCCCAGCTCCAAGCGGGAACCACGGTATGAATGCTATGCCGTTGTGTTCGCAATACTCAACTACGTTGTCCCACTCGCGGTCACCAAAACTATATCGGTTCTGGACCGAGACGATAGGCACAATGGTTCGCGCCCGCTCGATGTGTTCCACCGTGACGTTTGACAATGCGACTAACCGGATTTTTCCCTCCGACTGCATGTTCGCCAAGGTTTCAATCGATGCGGCGAGAGGTACTACCGGATCAGGAACGTGCAATTGATACACGTCGATCCGGTCGAGGCGCAGTCTCTTGAGACTGCCTTCTACGGCCTTACGCAGGTGAGCCGGGGTCGCATCGTGCGTCCATTGATTAGGTCCGGGGCGGTTCCATCCACCCTTAGTCGCGATGACAAGCCCCTTCGGATACGGAGAAAGCGCTTCAGCGATCAACTCTTCGCTGACATTGGGACCGTAAGAATCGGCGGTATCTATGAAGTTGACTCCCAGTTCGACGGCGCGGCGCAGAACCGCAATTGCTCCCGCGCGGTTTTTCGGAGGCCCCCAGATTCCATCGCCCGTAATGCGCATTGCTCCGAAGCCAAGCCGGTTAACGGTGAGTTCACCGCCGAGTGAAATAGTTCCAGCAGCAGCGGCCGATAGACCCCGTTTGTTTCCGTTTTTTGTGTTCATGTTGACCCTCCAGAATGGTTTCGTGTCATCAGATTTCACCCGGGATCCACTCCCGCGCCGTCGTGTGCTTAGTTTTAGGCCACCGGTTGCCAACTCGGACCTGTGCCAGCTTTTATTCGCGGGGCGAGACTCGTTGTGTTCGGCCCCAGGTCTTTTTGGTGCATTGTACCGTGGTGGCTGACCACGAAGGTCATGACTCCTGAGCTTCGGTACTCGGCGGGATACGCGACTAACGTCAAGACTCGCGCCTTTTTGATGTCAGCGGCCGCCGGGTCCCGCACAATTCGAAAGTAGTAACCGTGGAAAGGCTGCGAATCATTATTATTATAAGTATTGGCTGCGCCGGCAGAGACCAGCTCTTCGGCAAATCGGGTGATCGGATCTTCACTGTCTGCCTTTACGCTGTCGTTTTTCCGTGCGATCGCAAATTCCTCGAGGACTTGGATTGCAGTCGCCTCGTTCTCTCCAATTCTTCGGAACAGAATTTCCTTCTTGCCTGCATCGGCGTCGAAGTACCACAAGCCACTCTTAGAGGCCAATGGAATTGGAAACGGCCAGTTCTCTGCGCCAATGTAGAGCACGGTGCGTCCTTCGGGCTCACGCACAAGGCGGTGCATCTGCTGATATTTCTGAATGAATTGTTCGCGCTCCAGTTTGTCCTCAACTGGGTCGTTCGAAGACGTGACATCTTTTCCGCAGCCGAGGATCGCTTCGAGCGCGGATTCATCGTTACTTTGCGCCGCTTGAAATAGAGCACTTGCAGCGGCTGGCGGCGAGGAAAATGTCTTTGGTTTCGACGTCTGGGCAAGACTCAATGAAGGTTGTCCGATGGCCAGCAGAGTAAGAGCCAGTACAGCCATCCAACTAAGACCCTGTCTAGGAAACATCGTGAATCTGAAATTCGTAGTGCGCATAATTTTTGTTCTCCGTGTCAAACTACCTTTCTGAAAATGGACCGCAATTACCGGTGCCCGCCGCCACCGTGGAAACCTCCGCCGCCATGGAAGCCGCCAAAGCTCGACTGCCCACGTGCTGAAAAGCCTCGTGTCATTCCTCCGTGATTAAAACCGCTGAACGCCCCAGAGTGGGTGCCAGCCTGGCCATGCGGAGACCCGAATCCACGTTGACCTCCGCCAAATCCTCGCGGTTCTCCGCCGTGGAATCCTTCTCCGCTGCGAAATCCGTTAGCTCCGCGGAATCCGCCTCCGTGGTTGAAATGCTCGCGATTGACGAACACTCGGCTGCGGGATACATACCCGTGGTGGTCGAAAAGAATATCGTGGTGATGCCAATCGTAGCCCCAGTGCCCCCATCCCCAGCCGAATCCGCCAAAGAAGCCAATTCCGAAGCCCAAGCCCCACGCAAATCCTGGCCCGTCAATGTATAGCCCTGGATACCAGTACCAGCTTGGCCACACGGCAAGTGGTTCTCCATAGACAAGCCACGGATCGTACTCAGGAACGTAAACGACTTCAGGATCGGCGGGTTCGATCACAATCGTATGGTCACTATTGCTGACTTTTTCTTGCGATGTGCTCTTTAGGTTTCCTGCTTTCTCTGCGCGGTCACGCATCACCTGAACAGCGTCCATCACGGCCTGCTGTTGGTTGACATAGGCGTCGCCGAGAGATGAGGTCCAGGACAGATTCTTGTCCATGTTGGCCAGCACAGAAGGGAACTCGGTGAGCGCCTTCACGCTGGGATCCCAAGGTTGCTTGTCGACCTCTTGCCCGAGTTGCTCGCCCTTTAGATCGGAATGCTGTTGCAACCAGCGGTCGGCTTCGACAACCTGGTCCGGATAAGTAGCGGCCGCGAGGATCTGCGCAACCAATGCATCCGGATACAGCGCAATCGGCGCCACCAGTTCCTGCAGCTGCTCCGGCGTCTGTTGTGCGGCTTGAACCGGAGTTTGCGAGGCAGGCTGGACCGACTGATCAGCGAATCCTGCTGGCACAGTCGTTGATAAAAGGCAAGATGAAAGAACAAGCGATAAACATTGGTTTAGAAATTTCACAGTCATTTCTCCTAACTGCAGATCAGCATCACGGTTTTAGCGAACAGCACAATATCAGCCACGAGGGCGATAGTCGCGGAACGTCATCAATTGGGCATGTCAGTGTCGCTTCGACCTGCGAACTGCCGAAACGACAACGTACATGCTAAATGCTGGCATTCACATGCGATTTCGACGTCTTCGCTTCCAGCATCACGACAAGCCTGCCCGCAGTACTCTTCTTTCGCTGGCACATCGCACAGGCACGGTATATGCGCGCATTTTTTTGTTTTCTGGTTCGTCATTGCGATTCGACCTTTCCCCCCGATTTTTCTCTGCGCGACCCTCGACTGATTGCATGCATATCGCCAAAGCCTGATGCCGATGGCACAATACTTTCCAGATGGTGGTCAGCAGACGAGAAGCCCGTAGTGTCGACATAGCGATACCCCCGTCAACATTTGGACAGCGGTTGATGCCGAACTTACGTCTCTGGCCAAAGCGAAGATCTCAGGATCCAGGTCTAAGTGAACGAACGCATTGAGTTGATGAGCGTCCCCAATTTTTCTGTTGGTGTGGAAGAGGTCGTGCAGTGCATGTTGCTTAGAAGAGATAGGTAGTCTCTCCGGAAACGGTTCACACCATGACTAAACTGCGATTCATTACATCGAGCGTTGTTTGTTTGTTTTTGGCCGCTACTGCGGATGCGCAGACAAACCTGACCCACCACTCTGATGCCGAAGCAGTCGTCAGAACAGAAGCACCAACTTCATCGAACATCCTGCGAGAGTTGGACAGCTCCGTCGAAAGGGTGGTGAACAAAGTCTCTCCCGCCGTCGTGCAAATCGTGGTTGCTGGGTATGGCCTAGCTGAGAATCATGGGCAGACAGACACAGCGACGATCGTCCGTCAGCGGGCCATTGGCGCGGGAATCATCGTCGATCCTGACGGGTACATCATTACCAACGCTCATGTTGTTGAGGGAGCGCAACGTATTCGCGTGATTCTTCCGCCGCCCCTGGCGGACTCATCACTCGACTCGCAACCGATCCACGCTGGGCAGATCATGGATGCCAAGCTGTTAGGCATCCACAAAGAAGTTGATTTGGCTCTGCTCAAGATCGAAGCGACCAATTTACCCAGCGTGCATCTGCGCGATAACGTTCGAGTAAGGCAAGGAGAACTTGTCTTGGCAATCGGAAGTCCCGAGGGGCTGCGTGATTCAGTGACTATGGGAGTGGTCAGTTCGGTCGCGCGGCAACCCGATCCAGATAATCCCATGGTATATATCCAGACTGACGCGGCACTTAATCCGGGAAACAGCGGCGGCCCACTGGTGGACGTCGATGGCAACGTGGTTGGAATTAATACTTTGATCTTAAGCAAGGGCGGCGGGAGCGAAGGCCTGGGCTTTGCAATTCCGGCCGAGATCGTCAATTTTGACTACCAGCGCCTTCGCAAATACGGACGCGTGCAGCGGGTCGCGATCGGCGCGAAAGTGCAGAACATCACCCCGACCTTGGCGGCAGGTCTGGGCCTCGCCAGGAGCTGGGGCGCGATCATTTCCAATATTAATACGGATGGGCAGGCGGGTGCCGCGGGCCTACAGATAGGCGACATCGTTCTTGCCATTGACGATCGACAAATCGCCGATCTTCCCGAGTTCGTGGCTGCGCTCTATCTTCATCATTCTGATCAAATCTTGAAGATTGATGTGCTTCGCGGCACGGTCGCTAAGACTTTCAAAATTCCAGTAACGGTTTACCACGACTCAATGGATGACCTGTCCGACGCTCCTGACGTGCAGAAGAATTTGATTTGGCAATTCAGCGTTTTCGCCACCGACTTGAACGAACAAATAAAGTCACTGATGCACGCCGATGACGGCGACTCCGGAGTAGTCGTAATTGCTCAGGCGGGCGGACCACGTACTGTGGATACCGGCCTGCAGCCTGGCGATATTATCTGCGCCATCGCCCACACACCACTACACTCAGTCTCACAGCTGCAGGAGATGCTCGGCACAATCAAATCTGGGGAACCGATCGTGCTTCAGATCCAACGCGCGGGGAAATTCCAATATCTTGCCTTCGAGATGGATTGAAACTCGAATCGGCTGTGCGGTATTGCTTGAAGATGATCCTCCCCTCATAACAGCATTGAAAAGTTTGGTGTCGAAATCCAACCATCCGGAACGTAAAACGGACACCGTTGACACTTCCAGTGCGTCGGGCACTCCCATCGCGTGGACAACGGGCTGGCCTAAGTTAAACCAAAATAAAGCGTTTTCAAGCCGGGGCCTATACCACTCCCTTTGGCCCGTGCCGTGCCTTTATCAAAAGCGTGAAAAGAAACGCTCGATGCTGATGCTGGCTTGCCAAACTCGATTGAGGGCTAGGTTTCCCTATGACGAGAAAGTAGGCACGCACGGCAAAAATCAAAGGAGGAATTATGAAAAAGCTACTTGTTCTAGTTGCACTTTCTCTATGTATGGCGGCCCCGTCGTTTGGATCCGATGTTGTCGGCCATTCCGCTAAGGTCGCAGGCAAAGATACTTACAAAGTTGCCAAGGTCTCAGCGAAAGACGCCGGCAAGGCGGGAAAAGCAGTCGTGAAGTTCCTTTTCTAACGAGTAAAGATCGGAAGTAAAAAATTCTGTTCAAGGAGAAACAAAATGAACATTCATAAGACTTATATCGCAATTGGAATGATCGTTGCTTTTACTCTGTTTTTTGAACTCGCTGCTCATGCGGACGAGGGAGACCAGGCAACGGAGATTACCTTCAGTCAACCCATACAGGTCCCCGGGCAGGTACTGTCGGCTGGGACTTATCTATTTCAGGTAAGCGCCGACGATCAGAATATTGTGCAGATATTCAGTCCGGACAGGATGCACCTATATGCCACGCTTCAGACAATCCCAACCGAAAGGAAGTTGGTAGTTGCTGAAACCACGGTGTCATTGTTGGGGCGAGAGGCCGGGAAACCAGATCTCTTAGTAAAGTGGTTTTATCCCGGAGACGAGACAGGTCATGAGTTCCTTTACTCGAAACAGTTAGAGAAGGGAGTGGCTCACGAAACCCAGCAAACGGTTATAGCGAATCAACCAACTACCGGTCTTGAGGCTGGTGGATCGAACTAACCGCATGCCTTGGCATTCGCTGGTTGTTTGCGCCGTTCGAATTACATGAATACCAGCGAATGTCAGGCGTACTGCGAAAGATTGAGACGCAGATGTTATGAATTCGCCGAGTTCTAAGCCGCCGCAATGTGCGTGAGAAACTTGGCCTGGCAATGGGCGATGTTGAAGCAGCAAGTCAGCGACTTGCTTATAAACATAACAACGAAGCGTAGCTGATCACCCCTGGTCGCCTCTCCGACTTCGAAATCGCACTGACGCTGCTGCGGTATCATATTGTCGGCCCATAGCTGAAAGCTGGTATGCCCGCGCCTACACCAAACACCATACCCACCGAGCCGATTGGTGGTGCGGGGTGGACAGTTAATTTTTGATTGAAGCACGGCGCGGACTGTTCCAGGCGGCAACCTGATGGAGTCATATGGCTGCCCTGAACTTGATTGGCTCGTACAACTACTCGCTGGTGGCGCTCTCGGTGTTGATTGCCATCTTTGCGTCGTACGCTGCTCTGGATCTTGCCGGCCGCGTAACTGCCGCCCGCGGTTGGACTCGCGCGGTTTGGCTGCTGGGCGGGGCTGGTGCGATGGGGACCGGCATCTGGTCCATGCACTACATTGGGATGCTGGCATTCATCCTGCCGATTCCCGTCGCCTATCATTGGCCGACTGTTCTGCTGTCACTCTTTGCGGCCATTCTCGCGTCGGTTATTGCGCTGTACGTGGTGAGCCGACACAAGATGGGTCCGTTCCAAGCGCTCGCCGGAAGTGCCCTGATGGGTGCGGGTATTGCGGGTATGCATTACATCGGCATGGCCGCCATGCGTTTACCGGCTATTTGCCGCTTCGATTCCTTTCTCGTCGTCCTGTCCATCGTGTCCGCGGTTTTAATCTCTCTCGCCGCCCTGTGGATTACCTTTCACTTTCGAGATGAGAAAACAGGGCTCGGCCGGGAGAAGTTAGCGGGAGCGGTCATGATGGGTGCTGCGATCCCCGTCATGCATTACATCGGTATGAGCGCTGCCAGTTTCACGCCCTCGGGCATGTCAGTGGACCTATCTCACGCCGTAAGCATCTCCACCCTCGGCATCGCCGGAATCGTCGCCGTCACCTTTGTAGTCCTCGGGCTGGCTCTGCTGACGTCTTGGGTGGATAGGCGATTTGCGCTTCGGACCTTGGAACTGCAGGAAGAGAAGCTGCAGCGAAACGAGGCGTACTTGGCTGAGGCGCAAAGGCTCAGCCATACGGGGAGCTTCGGCTGGAAACTTTCCACCGGCGAGATCGCCTGGTCGGAGGAAACTTTTCGAATTTTCCAATACGACCGGACGGTGACACCGACAGTGGAGCTTATTCTTCAGCGGGTTCATCCGGAAGACCTGGCCCTCGTGACGCAGACGATCGAACGCGCGTCGCTGGACGGGAAAAATTTTGAACATGAATATCGCGTGCTGATGCCGGACGGTTCCCTCAAACATCTGCATGTGGTGGCTCATGCCCTAAGTTATGAGGCGGGCAGCATCGAGTTCGTGGGAGCGGTGATGGACGTTACCGAACGCAAGCGGGCAGAGGCACTGCGTGACGACGAGAGTCGAATTTTGGAGATGATAGCTCGCGACGCCCCGCTGGACGAAATACTGAAGAACCTGGTGTGGGTGATGGAGGCACAATTCGCCGGCTTGCTTTGCTCTGTGCTACTGCTTGATGAGGATGGACAGCATGTGCGGCACGGCGCGGCGCCCAATCTTCCCGAGGACTACACCAAGGCTATAGACGGCCTAGCCATCGGACCAAAGGCAGGATCATGCGGCACCGCCATGTACAACAGAGTGCCGGTCGTGGTCACTGACATTCTAAAGGATCCGCTTTGGGAGCAGTATCGGGATATGGCCGAGCGACATGGGTTACGAGCCTGCTGGTCCACTCCGATCATTGCGCATTCGGGCAAGGTGCTGGGCTCGTTTGCCATGTATTACCGTGAACCGCGTGGCCCCAGTCCCGCTGAAACGCGCGCCCTTGAAATGGCCACCCATTTGGCTGGCATTGCCATTGAACGCAAGCTGGCCCGCGAAGAGCGCGAGAGATTGCGGCAGTTGCAGGCGGATCTCGCGCACACAAACAGGGTGACCACCATGGGAGAGCTGACAGCGTCGCTGGCGCACGAAGTAAATCAACCGATTGCTGCGGCCCTAACCGATGCCAAGACGTGCCTGCGATGGCTTAATCGAGATCAACCGGATTTAGAAGAAGCGTGCCAAGCCGCTTCGAGGGTGGTCAAGGACGCAGCTCGTGCGGCGGAGATTGTCACCCGAACTCGTCTGGTCTTCAAAAAAGGTGCGCCGGAACGTGCGTTGGTTGATGTAAATGAGGTCATTCAGGAGATGATCGTCCTCTTGCGCGGTGAAGCAATGCGCTACTCGATCTCAATTCGGACCGAGCTCGCAGGGGATATCGCCCAAGTTACCGGAGATCGTGTGCAGTTGCAGCAGGTTTTGATGAATCTCATGACCAACGGCATCGATGCGATGAAAGATGTAGACGGAATACGCGAACTCGCCATCAAGTCGGAATCGCAAGAAGGTCAACTGTTGATTTCGGTCAGCGATACCGGGGTCGGACTACCCGCACAGCATGCGGACCAAATCTTCAATGCTTTCTTTACCACGAAGGCCCACGGCACGGGTATGGGACTTCGCATCAGCCGCTCCATCGTGGAATCGCACGGCGGCCGTTTGTGGGCTGCGAACAACACGCGCGGAGGCGCGAGTTTTCACATCAGCCTGCCTACCCAACTCGAGGCGTGTGCATGACGACCGTCGCCGCTCCGACGGTGTTCGTGATCGACGACGACGACTTAGTGCGGAAGTCGATCCAGGGCATGTTGAAATCAGTGGGCTTGCGCTCGGAAACATTCGGAACGCCGCACGAGTTCTTGCGCAATAAGCCTTCTGACGGGCCAAGCTGCCTGATTCTCGACGTGAGGCTTCCGGGAGTCAGTGGCCTGGATTTCCAGCGCGAATTGGCGGACGCGGGAGTCCGCATACCCATCATCTTTATAACGGGGCATGGCGATATTCCGATGTCGGTAAAAGCCATGAAGTCCGGCGCCGTGGAGTTCCTGACCAAACCCTTTCGCGACCAGGATTTGCTGGACGCGATTTACCAGGCTTTAGACCGCGACCGCTCGAGCCGCCAACAACAGAGCGATCTCGATGACTTGCGCAAGCGCTACGACTCGCTGACTGCACGGGAGCGGGAAGTCATGAGCTTGGTAGTGTCCGGCAGGCTCAATAAACAAATCGCATATGACATCGGAACTAGCGAGATCACTGTGAAGATCCATCGCGGTCACGTAATGCACAAGATGCAGGCCGACTCTCTGGCGGAGTTAGTCAGAATGGCAGGGAAACTCGAGATTCCTGTCGGCGGGAAATAACTTGGGCTGCTGAGAATGAGTTTTCCAACCAACAACAAATTGACCGCGGCTGAAATAAAACGCTACGCCCTGTGCTACGGGTTAGCTCTTGCCTCGGTTGCGGCCGCGTTCGTCCTGGCGCGGATGTTTATATATTTCCACCTGCCTCAGCCGTTTACCTCGTTTGCGATGTCCGCAATCGCAATCACTTTCTGGTACGGCGGTGCAGCGCCAGGCATTCTCGCGGCCGTTTTGTCCATATTGATCCGTACTTATCTTTTTCAAGAAAACATCAGTCTTTTGGGTCGACTGGGATATAGTGTCGCGTTCATCGTTTTTGCGTTCCTCATGATCGGAGTCAGGCGCAGACGAAGTGACCTTGAAGTAAAAGTCGCAGGACGCACCGCAGAGCTGACGCGTGCCAATGAGGAGCTGAGCCTTGAGATCGCGGAGCGCAAGCGCGCTGAAGACAAAGTGAGGCTAAGCGAGGCTTACTTGGCCGAGGCGCAGAAGCTCACGCATACCGGCAGTTGGGTTTGGGAAGTAGGTGGGAAGCGGGCATTGCATCTCTCCGAGGAGTGGTATCGCGTATACGGTTTCGATCCGAGCGACGGCTTGGAAGCCTGGCGAAAACGACTGGAGCGTATTCATCCGAATGACCGGGCCAGACGTCAAGAAACAATCGATCAAGCAATAAATAACAAATCAGAATACGACGTCGAATACCGGATTGTTCTTCCGGATGGTGCGATCAAACATGTTCATAGCGTCGGACATCCCGTTTTGGATGGCTCCGGAAATCTGATGCAGTTCGTCGGCAGTTCCACTGACATCACCGGGCGCCGACTGGCCGAAGAGGCTCTGCGTCAGGCGCAAACCGATCTCGCCCACATCAGCCGTGTTACTACCATGGGAGAGCTCACCGCCTCGCTGGCGCACGAAGTGAATCAACCGATTGCGGCGGCGATGACAGACGCCAACACCTGCTTACGGTGGCTCAACCGCGATCAACCGGATGTGGCAGAGGCGCGCGAAGCCGCTTCGAGAGTCGTTAAAGATGCAACCCGCGCGGCGGAAATCATCAGCCGCACGCGCCTGCTGTTCAAAAAAGGAACTCCGCAATCAGAATTGATCAATATGAATGACATCATTCGCGAGATGCTTGTATTGATGATCGGCGACATGTCGCGGCTCTCAATTTCCGTCCGCATCGAACTAGCCGACGATTTGCCCGAGATCACGGGTGATCGTGTGCAACTGCAGCAGGTGTTCATGAACTTAATGGCCAACAGCATCGACGCCATGAAAGACGCCGACGGAACCCGTGAGCTTGCCATCAATTCGCAGCGCGGCCAGAATGGGCAAGTGATGGTAACGATCAGTGACACAGGCGTGGGCTTACCGGCGCAGCAAGCAGATCAGATTTTTAACGCGTTCTTTACTACGAAACCTAATGGCACCGGCATGGGGCTTCGCATCAGCCGCTCCATTATCGAATCGCATGGCGGCCGATTGTGGGCCTCCGACCATCTTCCGCGCGGCGCCAGCTTTCACCTCACCCTCCCCATAGAAGCCGCGCCGCACGAATGATCCAACCCGCAGTTCACGACTCATACCAAAGGATAATGGCTCGATACCAGCGCATAATTGTTTTCCTGTCGCCGCGGCAATAGTGTGTGAACATGGTTACTGAAGCGAAGATAGTCGCGATTGTCGATGACGATGAGCTGATGCGCGGCGCTTTGCAAGGCCTGCTGAAAGCGGTCGGAATGCAGGCCCAGACCTTTGCTTCGGCGGAAGAATTCTTGAAGTCCGGCAAGCACCGCCAGACTGCATGCCTGATCGCAGATATCCGCATGCCGGGAATGTCCGGTCTGGAATTACAGGCCAAGCTTAACGCCGAGCGTTGCTGTATCCCAACTATCTTCATCACCGCACACGGGGACGCAAAGATGCGTATGCAGGCGTTGAGAGCCGGTGCAGCGGAGTTTCTAACCAAACCTTTCGACGATGAAGTACTGCTCGAGAATGTTCGAGCCGCCATGGAGAGTTGATTTTTTTGCTGGCGTGCACCCGTGCCCAGGAGGTTCTCTTTGGGAGTTTTGCAACAATTCGTGCCTGGCAGCCAGGAGAAAGAGCGGAGATTCGAGCGGATCATCGGTACTAGCCCCGCTTTGGAATCAGTGCTCGAACAAGTCGAACGGGTTGCGCCTACTGACTCCACTGTTCTTATTCAGGGAGAAACTGGCACTGGCAAGGAACTGATTGCGCACGCAATTCACAACATCAGCTCGCGGTGCGGGCGGCCATTTGTAAGGGTGAATTGCGCCGCCATTCCTCTTGATCTGTTGGAGAGCGAGCTTTTTGGCCATGAGAAAGGTGCATTCACCGGGGCCATAGCACAGAAGACTGGAAGATTCGAGCTCGCTGATAAAGGCACTCTCTTTTTAGACGAAGTGGGCGATATTCCGCCGGCGTTGCAGCCAAAATTGCTGCGCGTTCTTCAAGAACGGGAATTCGAGCGATTGGGCAGCACTCGTACCCACAAAGTGGATGTTCGACTGGTTGCGGCTACGCACCGTGACTTGACCGAAATGGTGAACCGCGGTGAGTTTCGCAGCGATCTTTACTATCGGCTGAACGTATTTCCGGTCGTGCTGCCGCCTTTGCGTGAACGGCGGGAAGATGTTCCTGCGCTCGTGAACCATTTTGTTGATATCTATGGTCGCCGGATAGGCCGTGAGATCGAACGCATTCCCGAGACGACGATGACTGCGCTCGCTTCATACCAATGGCCGGGTAACATCCGCGAGCTGCAGAACCTGATTGAACGGGCCGTGATCCTTTCGAACGACGGCGTGCTTCCAAATCCCTTGCCGGCTGTGGGAACTCGGACCATCATTACTTCTGTGCCCGCGGCTGCTCCGCCAGCGACTACTTTAAAAGAATCTGAACGTGCTCTGATTCTCCGGACACTCGAATCGGTCGGGTGGGTCATTGGTGGTTCAAAGGGCGCCGCTGCGAAACTCGGCCTCAAGCGCACTACTCTCATCCACAAAATGCAAAAGCTTGGCATCGCCCGACCTAGTCTCGAAAGTGATGATGAGGTGATCGGGCGAGCCGCACATGTGACGTACAGCCAGTAGTCCGGTCCGTGCGTCCAGTACTTCATCGGCTTAACCTTTTGCTGACTCTGGAGGAAACTTCTTGAACATTTTTGCAACGCCCTTGTCGAGGTTCTTTTCATTTTTCTCGGCCTTACTGGACAGAGTGTCCTCGGCGCTGCCTCGCCAAATCAACTGCTTGGTTTTCGCGTCGTACATATCAACAACCAGGGTCCCTTCTTTGTAGTCCTGCTCGGTGGTGGTAGATTCGCCCATTCCTCCGAATCCCCTCCAGCGCCATCCTCCACCGAAGCCGTCGTAAAACGTCTGCAGTGTCCTCTGGGTCTGAGTCGTCTTTATGGCCACTATGCAGACGTCGCCACCGCTGTCTACCCGGGTCCAGCCTTTGGCCGCTAATTGGGTATCGACAGCACTCTTAATTCGTGCGTCCCACAGGGGATCCGCTGACTTTACTGCTTCCCAGGAATAGGTTTTGTACTGAGTGAAATTCGCTTGATGATCGAAGTCGGTGCTGACCTGCTGCGCAAACGCGGTTCCGAGCGCAATCAGGAAGAGTAACGTGCAAACTGCTGTACGGTGTATTGGCTTCATGTAAGCCTCCTTCTCGGACATAAGGAATGCATGAGTGTTTCCAAACACCTTTCACGCTTAAGAAACCAATTTCACGTTCTGCCTCAGAGGTTTGCGGCTTGTGCACTCGAAAATGCGACTTTGCGCATGAGCCGTTGCCGTCAATGCACTGACTGATTGTCCGCATGTCGACGCTGCGAATGCCCGCACGTCCGATCTCAAGCGCAGCAAATAATAGGTTTAAGCAGGGCCGAGTTTTGGAATATCGGATGCAAATCCAGAGTTATGCATAACGTAATCATGAAAACAGAACGAGAGATTGCTATTCAGACTAATAGCTATCCGGCAGCGGTCACCAAGGTGATGGATCGTGACTTCGATCTGCTTCGCTTGCGGGCATGGGAGAGGTCCATCCGGGCAATGCGGATCCAGCGCGTGCGGGACATCGCTATGACCGCGATGGCTATCACGCTGGGTGGTGTGGCAGGGTGGTTATTACTGAGATGACTGGCGATGGTGTCAATCTAGCCGGTTTGCGCAGCAGCGCTAAATTCCGAGCACGTTTGGCCTGAGCTTTACGTATTGGTGCTCCCGGGCCCAGAGATTGAGCGGGATCGTGGCTAGTTCGTCGACCACGGGCACAGCCAGGCCATTTTTCGTCAGGTCTACTGTCTTGATATAAAAATGGCAGGTGTCGCAAGCCTCCACGCGAACGTGATCGAATTGATTTGCCGTGTAGACTGCGAGCTTCTCAACCGTTTCCTCGCCGCACGCAGGGCACACAATTCTGCCAAACGGCCACTCTGTCGAGCACATCGAGCAAATCAGTGAGTGTTTTCCCCCGTCTCCCTCAGGCCTCAATACTCCTACTACAGGCCCTCTAGAGCAACGCGGACAGACCGCCAAGTTCTGGTTACGAGGCATGGGCTCGCTATGATCTGCGATGCATTCAGCATAGGGCTGCAAGAAAAGCCACGCCAAAAGGGCTTCGGTATTCTCAAGAGCGGGCAGGAAATCCGGCCCGCTCGTCCAACAGGAAGTGAGCAACTCGCGCCATCGACCGGCATCTTGAGTTTGTAAATCGGCTGCGGATTTTGCAATCTGGGGCGGCCCTATTTTCTCGGTGAGCAGAAGGAACTCAGGGAGCCTCGGCAACAGGAGATCGAAATCCAAGTCCTCGTGGAATGAATAGAAGACGCTCTCCTTGGGCGGTTTACTCTTGGCTCGCTCGACGTAAGAATAAAGGTCTTTTTGAAAAGTCGTGATCTCCTTGTAGAACAGCAGCACCTCGGCCGCAAACGGATGTGTGGCTGACAACTCCTCAGCCCGTTGAATCCGCTGGTCCCATTTCGATCGTTTCATTTCCCGGGCGGTGTCCCTTTCGTGACCTGTTCGTACCACAGGCGGTGATGGGTCCTGGCCCAAGCCCGAGTAACTTGTCCGCGAATGATCGAGGTAAAACCTCCGCGGACCATGGCTGTTCCCATATAAACGTGAATAATGAAACCACCAATGGTCGCGAGCGCTGTTGCCACGTGCACCGTAACGGCCAGATAACGCAGCCAACGCAAACTCCAGGGGATCGACTCGACAAACCACAGCCCAAAGCCAGAAATAACGAGCAGGATCACTCCATAAAACATCAGCCAGAAAAACAATTTTTGACCGTAGTTAAAGCGGCCAATGGGCGGAAGCTTCTCGTCCTCGTTTTCAATGTAGTACTTAACGGCCTTCGACCAACGGCGGTCGACGTCTGTTATGCGCATGTCGCGGCGCCACATGTCATACATCCAACCAACCGAAATGGCGAAGACTAGTCCAGTCCAGGGATGCCAAAAGCGGGCAGTCGGGCCGCCGCCAACCAGTGTGGCCAACCAGAACATGTATGGCGACCAAAAGGCCAGACCCGTGATCAGGCAATAGACGTAGGAGAATCCGCCAATCCAGTGATTGAGCCGCTCAACAAACGTGTAGCGAAGAATCCGATCACCTGAATCCGTTTTGGCGACGGGTGAAATAACTCGCGAGGCGCTCACTGTTGTTCACCTTTCCTGTCGTCATCGTTCTTAACTTCCTTGGGCCCGAACTTCAGATAATGCAGAGTCACTCCGGCGATACCGAACAACATGGCCAAATTGCCAATCCACTTCGCTGGACCTTTCCAGAATCGGACGACCCATGGAATGTGCGGATCCTTGGGCAGCCCACCATATGCTTCGGGATTAGTAACGTCGTGCAGCACGTAGATGACACCAGTTCCACCAACGCCCGGAGGATCATAGATGCCTGCTTTCTCGAATCCATAGTTCTCGCGGAGTTGATGGGCGCGGGTTTCGGCCAGGTCTCGCATGTCATCCTTGGTCCCGAAGTGCAGACATCCAGTCGGGCAGGACTTGATGCAGGCGGGCTCCAGGCCTTGCGAGACGCGGTCGGAACAAAGCGTGCATTTGAACATCTTCTTGGTTTCTTGGTTGAACTTAGGAATATTGAACGGGCATCCACTAACGCAATAGCCGCAACCGATGCAGTGTTCCTGCTGAAAATCCACGATGCCGTTCGTATATTGAACAATCGCGCCATCTGCCGGGCACGCTGCCAGACATCCGGGCTCGGCGCAGTGCATGCATTGGTCCTTGCGCATGAGCAAACTGACAGAGCCGTCTCCGTTCTCGTGCTCATTGAACTTGATCAGGTTCCAATAATTCCAAGTCGTCTCCGGCATCGTCTGGTAGCTGTTGTCGAAAACTGTGTCAGTGAAGGAATAACCGTTCCATTCGAGACAAGCCACCTCGCATGCTTTGCAGCCAATGCACGTCGTCGTGTCGACTAGTTTGCAGACCTGTTCTGCACGCTCTACTCCCGCCCCAGGCACCGGTCCGGGATGGCCGGAAATTTTGCTGATTTGCAGTATCGCCTGGCTCATCGGTTTACCTACGCTTTCTCCAACTTGACTAGAAAGCCCTTAAACTCTGGGGTGTATGCGTTGGGGTCGGTTACGGTTGGAGTGAGACGGTTGGCAATAGTCCTTGCGTCCTTGCCAGCGTCTTCCTGAATGCCGCGGTAGCCCTGATGAATCGGGATACCGATCTGATATATCTTCTTTCCGTCAATCGTCATGGGCTTGATGCGCTTGGTAACGAAAGCCTTTGCGATGTAGTAGTTCCTGGCGCTCGTGACCTTCACTTTGTCGTTGCCCTTGATTCCCAACTCCTGGGCCAACTCAACCGGAATCTCAACGAACGGCTCAGGTATGAGCTGCACGCTCATCGGATTATTCTTGGTCCAGTAGTGGTAGTGCTCGGTAAGGCGGTACGTGGTGCAGATAATATTGAAACCTTCCGCGGTAGTGCCGTATTTGTCCGCCGGCGTCGTGAATTTCTTTACCACCGGATTGTTTTGCTGGTTCGGGTGAAGCACGTTTTGAACCGGACTCTCAAACGGTTCGTAGTGCTCCGGAAAGGGTCCATCGGCGAAGGCGGCCAACGGGCCGAATATTCGACCCACCCCTTCTGGGTTCATAATGAACGGGCCCATGTGGTCATTGGGTGGCGAATCTGCTTTGAAATCGGGTACATCGTTTCCGACCCACGCTTTTGCAGATTCGTTCCACCAGACCTGCTTCCGCGTCGCGTCCCATGGCTTGCCGCTGGGATCACAGGAGGCGCGATTGTACAGAACACGCCGGTTCGCCGGCCATGACCACGCCCAATTCTGGTAGATGCCGAGACCAGACGGATCATCGGTGCCCCGACGTGCGAGTTGCGGTCCGGCTTCGGTCCAGCATCCGGAATAGATCCAATTGCCGCACGAAGTAGTGCCGTCGTCTTTCAACCATGCGAAGCCGGGGAGTTGCTGGCCCTTTTTTATGATCTGCTGGGTCTTTGGATCAGTGAGATCGGCAAGCGCTTTGCCATTGATCTCTTTGGCCACCTCTGAAAGAGACGGATGTTGAGGATCGGTGTAGGCCCAAGTCAGGCTCAGGATTGGATCCGGGAACTTGCCACCTTCGTTTTTGTACAGTTCGCGTATTTTCAGAAAAATCTGCGCGACGATGTCTTGATCGAGGCGGGCCTCTCCTGGAGGTGGCAGGGCGACGTTCTTCCACTGCAGCCAGCGGGCAGAGTTCGTCATCGACCCATCTTTCTCGGCAAAACCGGCGCAGGGCAGACGATAAACCGTGGTGTTGATGGTCTTCATTTCATCCGGCGTAACTCCAGGAGATCTCCAGAATTCGCTGGTCTCATCGGGATAAATCTCGCCAACCACGAGCCAATCTGCCTTCTTGAGCGCGTCAATATTTTTCTGAGAGTCTGGCCCGATAGCGACTCCGTTCATGCCAAAGGCAAACAGGCCTTTCACCGAGCCGCGGTACATGCTGTCCCAAATCTGTGTCCACGAGTAATTGCGGTCAACCTTGGGCATGAAGTGAAAAGCCCAATCGTTTTGCTTGGTTGCAGCGTCGCCGTACAGAGCTTTGAGAAATGAGACAGCAAACTTCGATGTGTTCGACCAGTAGTTGAAGGAGTCCCAGTGAGCGGGTTTGGACGGAGTTGGGGTAGTGCGCTTCACATACGCGCCCGTGTCAGTATCTGCCGGATTCGGTACCTTCAGATATCCCGGCCAGATATCGTAGACTCCGCCCATGTCCGTAGCACCCTGGATGTTGGAATGTCCGCGCAGCGCGTTGACACCACCTCCGGCCCGGCCCACGTTTCCGAGGAGCAGCTGTAACATCGCGGCGGTGCGGATGATCTGCGTCCCGAAAGTATGCTGGGTCCATCCGACCGCATACATAATTGTGGCCACCTGCTTCATGTCCCCATTCTTGCGGATGGAAGTAAAAAGATCGGCGGCCTTCAAAAACTGATCTCTTGGTATTCCGGTGATGCGCTCGACCATTTCCGGTGTGTAACGCGAATATTGCTGCTTCAGCAACTGAAAGACGCAGCGGGGATGCTGCAGAGTCAGGTCATAAGCTACGTTTGGAGGGAGCATTGGAGTGGGCTTGGCCGACTCGGTGGCTTTCGCACCTGTTGGTCCCCCCGCCTGATAACCTTGCCCGTCGCCACCTGGCTTTTGAGGCGCACCCTGAGCTGCATTTCCATTTGCTTGTGCGCCTGAGGGGTGATGTGTTCCGTAAGGAGCTGCGCCGGCGGCGGATAGTGTCCCTGCGGCGGCGGAAGCTACTGTGCCACTCACATCGCCACCTTGCTCATAGTTCCAGGTCGACTTGTCGTAGATTTGTGTTGCCGGGTCGAACCCCGAATACAAGCCGTCTTCAGGCAGCTTGAAACCCTGCTTCACGACGAAGGATGCGTTAGTGAAGTTGGTCAAGTAGTCGTGCGCAATGCGGTCGTTCTCAATTGCGTAACGGATAACTCCGCCCAGGAATGCAATATCTGATCCGGCCCGAATCTGAAGGAATAGATCTGATGTGGCGGCGGTGCGGGTGAATCGTGGATCAACCACGATCATCTTGGCGTTTCGTGTTCTCTTGGCTTCAATGGCCCACTTGAATCCGCATGGGTGGTTCTCGGCAGGGTTGCCGCCCATGATTAGCATCATGTCGGTATTTTTGATATCGACATAACCGTTCGTCATGGCCCCGCGCCCAAATGTTGGTCCCAAACTTGAGACCGTGGGTCCGTGTCAAACCCGGGCCTGGGTTTCCAGGTAGCAGACCCCCAGGCTGCGCATGGACTTGTTGACCAGATAATTGAATTCGTTGGTATCAGTACATCCGCCTATCCAGGCGATGCTCTCGCAGCGGTTTGCGATGCGGCCCTGAGCGTCGTTTTCGACGAAAGTATCGTCGCGCGTTTTCTTGACCCGGTGAGCAATCTCTCCAATGGCCTGGTCCCAGGCAATATCTTCCCAGTGATCTGAGCCGGGACGCCGTACCTGTGGCTTCAACAGCCGCCGCGGGTTAAGGATATCCTGCTCGAGCGATGCTCCTTTTGGACATAACGTGCCGCGATTGATGGGATGGTCGGGATCGCCTTCTACATGGATGACCTGCGGGGTCACATTCTTGGCCTTATCGCCAATCGTATAAATAATGACGCCACAACTTACGGAGCAATACGGACAGGTCGACCGAGTTTCGGTGGCCCGGGCAATTTTCAGTTCGCGCAACTGGGCATAAGCGGGAGCTAAATCAAATCCGAATACTGTGACGGCGGCCCCGCCAATAGTCGCAACTTTCAGGAAATCTCGACGGTTCGTGTTCATATCGCTACTCTCCGATTACTTCTGACTTCAACCCAAGGTCAACCCTATGACAGGCGAGTCTGATAAGAGAGGTGCCCACTGCTTCAAATAATTTTCCAAGAACAGTGTGCGGTGGATGTAAAAGAGGCGTGAAAAGAGCGGTTGTTCGCGTACGAAGGAACCTGAAGATGACGAGGCCAGCCTTCGCTGAGAAGATCGCAAGCTCATCGAGCAAAGCAGGATTGAACGAAGTCTGGACATAGGGGACATGACCAACTTCCGTCTGGAAAGAACGGGCAAAATTATCTTCACGATCGGCCTGTGTGTCAACATCGCTCACCGGAGCTTGCATCGCAAGATGGTTGGTGCATTTGCCATTCCAAAGAGATACGCGTTCCGATACGCGGAAATGCCGAAGCAGAGCCTATTTAGTGGGCTCCAACACTTCCGCCAATTGGCCACCAAGTCGAAATGCGGACGGTCGTGACGACCGCCGGACGCGTCACCTGAATCGCAAACCATCCTCCGCCTACCCAGGTGACTTATCTCACTGAAAACAAGGGCAAAGAGTATTTGCCACTTATGGAAACCGTCGTGCATTTTGTCATCGCGACCTGGAGGGCCAACATGCAAGCAAAAGAGACATACACTGCCGAAGAACAGAGTCTCGGACTCTGCGTCCATGAAGAACAAATTCGTGAGTTCGAGGAGATCATTCCGCGATATTTACCTGCGTTTCATAGAAGAGCTTGCCGGTTCCTGGGAAATCCAGCCGACGCCGAGGATGCTGTTCAGGACGCAATGCTGGCCGCCTACAAGAACCTAGACCAGTTCAGAGGACAGGCGAAGATTTCGACATGGCTGACCGCGATTGTGATCAATTCCGCTCGCATGCAGTTACGGCGACGTCCACGGTATGCCGACGTGTCCCTCGACGAACCGATCGGCGATGACGGGGAATACGCGATTTCGGATCTGCTGGCGGACGGACGACCAAGTCCTGAGCGCGAATGCCAGAGTTCAGAACTAACTGCCCACATAAAAGAACTGATGACACAACTTACACCTCCACTTCGCAAGGCGTTCGAGCTGCGCGAACTGGATGGCTTGACCACCAGCGAAGCAGCGCAGGTTCTAGGCGTAGCAGAGGGAACGGTGAAGGCCCAACTGGCACGCGCGCGTGCGAAGCTTACCAAGCTCATGCGCAAGGCGCTCGACGCGAAACGTCTCCGTGCTTTTCCAAAGGAAGTTCGAAGAATAAAGGTCAACTAAGAAGAGACTCTAATGTGGATTGTTAAATTAGCTCTGCGCCGGCCTTACACCTTCGTGGTGATGGCCATACTGATCCTGGTGATGGGAGTAATTGCGATCGTTCGCACGCCCACCGACATTTTCCCGAACATTAATATTCCCGTCGTCAGCATCATCTGGAACTACAACGGACTCGTGCCCAAGGAGATGGCCGACCGAATTATCAGCGTCACTGAGCGAAATCTCACCACCATCGTTGACAACATCGAACACGTCGAATCTCAGTCTCTTTATGGCATCGCTGTCGTAAAGGTTTTTATGCAGCCAAATGCCAGCATCGATCGCGCAGTGGCCCAGATTACGGCGAGCTCTCAGACCCAGCTGAGACAGCTTCCGCCGGGCACCACCCCGCCGCTGATCATTGCTTATAGCGCGTCGAGTGTTCCGGTTCTACAGCTGGCGCTATCTGGACAGGGACTATCTGAGCAGAAACTAAATGACTATGGTTTGAATTTCATCCGTACCCAGCTCATCACCATACCGGGAGCCGCGGTACCGTACCCCTACGGTGGCAAACAGCGCCAGATCCAAGTGGATCTAAACCCGGCGCAGCTGCAATCGAAACAACTTTCTGCCCTCGACGTGGTGAATGCAATCACCCTGCAAAATCTGATTCTCCCCACCGGTACCGCCAAAATCGGCAGCAAGGAATACGACGTTGACATCCCCAATGCTGCGCCTCAGACGGTAAGCGATTTGAATCGCATTCCGATCAAGACGATTGGAGGTACCACAATCTATATCAAAGATGTGGCGTGGGTACGCGATGGTTTCCCGCCGCAGACCAATATTGTTCGTGTAAACGGCCAGCGCTCGGTTTTGCTGACAATTCAGAAGGCCGGAGATGCCTCCACTCTAAAGGTGATCGGCGGGATTAAGTCATTGCTGCCGCAGATTGCGACCACAGTTCCGTCCGAACTGAAGATGGAACCTCTCGCCGACCAATCCATTTTCGTGCTCGGAGCAATCAATGGCGTGGTTCGCGAGGCGCTTATTGCCGCATGTTTGACTGCGGTCATGATTTTGGTTTTTCTCGGAAGCTGGAGAAGCACCCTGATCATCGCGACTTCTATTCCGCTGGCCATTCTGACTTCGCTGATTGTTCTGAGCGCAATCGGTCAGACCATCAACATCATGACCCTTGGAGGGCTGGCGCTGGCCGTCGGCATCCTGGTGGACGACGCCACCGTGGAAGTCGAGAACATAAACCGGAATCGCGCAGCAGAACCCGACAAAGAGATGGACGAAGTTGTCCTGGACAGTGCCATGGAAATCGCCACGCCGGCGTTCGTCTCCACGCTTTCCATCTGCATTGTGTTCGCTCCTATGTTCTTGCTCTCCGGAGTCGCCCGGTATTTGTTCCTGCCACTTGCCGAAGCTGTAGTGTTCGCCATGCTGGCTTCGTATTTCCTGTCGCGAACTATCGTTCCGACCATGGCCAAATATTTATTGCGCAATCAAAAGACAGGAGAAGAAGCAAAGCAGAGCCGGAATTTTCTGGTTCGGTGGCAGCAGCGTTTCGAAATCGGCTTTGATAACTTCCGCGAGACCTATCACAGGTTGCTGGAGCGAGTGCTTCATCATCGGCCAGCGTTCTTGTTGTCTTTCTTCGCAGCTTGCCTGGGTTCGCTGGCTGTCTTGATCCCATGGTTGGGAAGAGACTTCTTCCCTACGGTCGATGCAGGGAGCTTCAAGCTTCACATGCGAGGTCCGACAGGGATGCGCATCGAAGACACCGCCTTCTTGTGCGACCTGGTGGAAAATTCTATTCGGCGGCAAATCCCCGCAGCCGAGGTAAAGAGCGTTATCGATAACATTGGGCTGCCTTATAGCGGCATCAATCTTTCCTACAGCAACTCGGCCCCAATTGGCACCTCGGACGCAGATATTTTGGTTACTCTGTCGCGGAAACACCACCCGACCGCGGACTATGTCAACAAACTGCGTTTGAGTCTCGCGCAGAATTTTCCTGGCGTGATGTTCGCGTTTCTGCCGTCGGACATGGTCACGCAGATTTTGAATTTCGGGCTGCCGGCCCCGATCGACATTCAAGTGATTGGAAACAACCTGGAGGGCAATCGCCAGTGGGCGAGCCAGCTACTGGAGAAGCTCAGATATGTGCCGGGCACTGCCGACTTGCGTATCCAGCAGCCATTCGATGAACCATATTTGCATTTCAATGTTGAACGCACAAAAGCGCAGGAGCTCGGCTTCTCCGCGCATGATATAGCGCAGAATCTCCTGGTATCGCTCAGCGGTAGCTTCCAGACTTCGCCCACGTTTTGGGTCGATCCCAAAAACGGGGTCAGCTACTCCATCGCGACGCAGACCCCGCAATACCGGGCTGACACGTTACAGGACCTGGTGAATACGCCAGTGACGACCGGCAACACATCGGTGTCGCCTTCGATTATGGCCAGCCTGGTCTCGTTGCAGCGCGGAACCGGGATGGGCGTGGTCTCGCACTATAACGTTGCGCCGGTGATCGACATCTTCGGCGGCGTTTCAGGGCGCGATTTGGGAGGAGTTGCCGGCGATATCAATAAGTTGATCGATGCCGCGCGTCCACAATTGCCTCGTGGTTCACGAGTAGTGATTCGTGGCCAGGTACAGACGATGCGAACTTCCTATATTGGCCTGCTCACCGGACTGGTGTTTGCGATCCTTCTCGATTACTTGCTGATCGTGGTGAACTTTCAGTCGTGGCTCGATCCTTTGATCATGATTTCCGCGCTGCCTGCGGCACTGGCGGGAATTGCGTGGTTCCTATTCATAACTCATACCACGTTGAGCGTCCCTGCCCTGATGGGAACAATCATGTGTATGGGCGTGGCAACTGCGAACAGCATTCTGGTCGTAAGCTTTGCTACCGAGCAGATGGCGGAGGGTAAGGATCCGCTCGCCGCAGCTTTGCAGGCGGGCTTCACACGTTTTCGGCCGGTGTTGATGACTGCCTTGGCAATGATAATCGGCATGGTGCCTATGGCTCTCGGGTTGGGTGACGGCGGAGAACAAAATGCTCCTCTAGGTCGCGCAGTGATTGGCGGTTTGCTCTTCGCAACCGTTTCTACGCTGTTCTTCGTTCCCACGCTGTTCAGCGTAATTCATGGATACCGCCAAAAACGTGAGCAGGCCCACGAATAGCAAGGAAAAAGAAGTCTCGGTGAACATATGGCACAAACTGAACTTAAAGACGAATTCAAACCAGAGGTCGGGAAGCTGGAGATATTGCCGCCTAATAAAAGTGAGCGGCTGGCCAGACGCCCAGGATTAATCATCGCGTTGATAATAGCGGTCCTGTTGGTTAGTGTCTTGATCTTTGGAATCCGCTCGCGCGTGAAGGCTGAAGCAAACCTGCGCACCGTGACCCAGCAGATTGCTGTTCCTTCAGTCTCAGTCGTATTGCCGAAGCGGACGGCGTCGACTGAAGAAGTCATTTTGCCGGGCAACATACAACCTTTCATCTCGTCGCCGATTTACGCCCGCAGCGATGGTTACCTGAAGGCGTGGTATTTCGACATTGGTGCGCACGTCAAGAAAGGTCAGTTACTCGCGATCATCCAAACACCCGAAGTCGATGAGCAGTTGTCGCAGGCGCGCAGCACCTTGGCGACAGCTCAAGCGAACCTGGAGTTGGCACGGATTACGCGGGACCGCTATCAGTCGCTGCTCATCAAGCACGCTGTTGCGCAGCAAGATGTGGACAACGCCGTCGGGGGCTACAGCGCGACAAAAGCAGTCGTCGATGCCGACATGGCGAGTGTGCGTCACTATGAGGCGCTGGTATCTTTCGAAAAAGTGTACGCCCCATTTGACGGCGTAATTACGGCGCGCAATACCGACGTCGGCGATCTTATTAACTCCGGTAGCAATACCGCGCCGCGGACCAATCTATTCGATATCGTTCAGCCTGGCGTTTTGCGAGTATACGTAAATGTTCCCGAAGAGTACTCGCGCGGCGTGAAGCCGGGGCAGACAGGTGCCGATATTGTGCTGGCCGAGTTTCCCGAGCAAAAGTTCCAAGGCAATCTGGTGCGCACAGCCGAAGCCATTAATGCGACCACCCGCACGCTTCTGGCGGAGGTTGACGTTCAAAATCCTAAGGGAACCCTGCTTTCTGGATCGTATGCAGAAGTGCACCTGAAAATTCCAGGGCAGTCCTCGACCTTCTTGCTTCCTGTGAGTTCTTTGATCTTCCGCTCGGAGAAGCTCCAGGTGGGAGTCGTGAAAAATGGGAAGATCGTGATCACTGATGTTATTCCGGGTCACGATTTCGGAGCGGAAATTGAAATTGTTGCTGGTTTGAAGGCAGACGATCAGGTGGTTGTGAATCCCCCTGACTCGCTCGTGTCTGGTCAGCAAGTCAAGATCGTCAACGCGACGCTTCCTGGAGATTCCAAGTGACGCGCTTATACACACAACTGGGAGCATGCGTAAGATTGCCGAAGATGTGGATGGCCGTTGTGCCTGCGCTTGCAGTGCTTCAGTTTGTCGGTTGCGCGGTTGGACCCAAATACAAAACGCCCATAGCCCCAGCCCCCCCAACATATAAGGAGATGGGAAATTGGAAAATGGCGCAGCTCAATGATCAGAAGCTGGGTGGAAACTGGTGGGAAATTTTCCAGGACCCGCAGCTCAACCCTTTAGAGCAGCAAATCAATGTTTCAAACCAGAATCTGAAAGCGGCGGTGGCTCAATATCAGCAATCGCGGGCGGCGTTGCGGTATGTTCGCGTTGACTACTATCCCACGTTGACGGCGGGCGCTTCGGCCACCCGCCAGGAGTATTCCGGGCATCGTCCGCCGCAAACCTCGATCTTTGACGGTCTAACCTTCAATGATTTCGTGCTACCGATTGACTTGTCCTACGAGGTCAACGTCTGGGGACGGGTTAGCAAGAACGTCGAGTCTTATCGCGAACAAGCGCAAGCCAGCGCCGCCGATCTGGCAGTTATTAACCTGAGCTTGCACTCACTGTTAGCTGTCGATTATTTCGCAGCGCGCAGTTTGGACGCTGAAGAGAAACTACTGAAGGACACCGTCGGCCAGTATCAGCAAGCATACCAACTGAACGAAGATCGCTATCAAGGAGGACTTGCCTCTGAAGTCGAAGTGGAGCAAGCAAGAACAATTCTCGAGACCACGCGCGCACAAATGGTTGACGTGGGAGTTGCGAGATCGCAATACGAGCACGCGGTTGCGGTTTTGATCGGAAAGCCTCCTGCGGACTTCAGCCTTCCGCCGTTACCGCTCGCCACTCCTCCGCCAGCCATTCCGGTTGGTATACCTTCTGAGTTGCTGGAAAGACGGCCCGACATTGCCGCGGCCGAACGCCGTGTGGCATCTGCGAATGCGCAAATCGGCCTGGCGAAAACTGCCTATTATCCGTCGCTCAATATCCTGGGTGCAGGCGGATTTGAGAGTGGAAACATTACCACATTACTTCAAGGACCCAGCGCATTATGGTCAATCGGGGCTTCGTCCTTGATGACAGTATTCGACGTAGGCCGCCGCCGTGCCCTGAACGACGAGGCGAAAGCGAGCTACGATTCAACTGTCGCATCCTACCGCGAAGCGGTGCTGGCCGCGTTTCAGCAAGTTGAAGACAACCTTGCCGCGTTGCGAATTTTGGAGCAAGAAGCAGAAGTTCAGGCCGTTGCCGTGCAAGCCGCGCAACGCTCTCTTGATCTCTCTAACACCCGGTACGAAGGCGGGGTCACCAGCTACCTCGAAGTAATTACGGCACAGAATGCAGCACTGGCGGATGAAGTGACCGCGGTAAACATTCTCGGACGACGCATGGCTAATGCAGTGCTGTTAATCGAGGCCCTCGGCGGTGGGTGGGATCGCTCAAGCTTGCCGGCGCGACCGGAATGCTGCGGCAAGCTGGTGAGCAGCAACGCGAATTGACAGCCACACCTAACCAAGCTCAGCCCAGGCTGGTCGCCCCTTAATTCGACTGACCTCTCCCTTATCTCGATAGTCGCTATGACATGATAGTGACTAACGCAAGCTGATTTTATATAATCGCGCGTCATGCCAACTCAAGAGACGCTCTATAACCTAGCCAATCGAGTGGCCACGATTACTTTGAATCGCCCGGACAAACTCAACGCCTGGACGAAGCTGATGGAAAGCGAAGTGCGTTCGCACATGGAGAACGCTGAGCAGGATGACGAGGTCCGCGTGATCGTATTGACAGGCGCTGGGCGGGGTTTTTGCGCCGGCGCTGACATGTCGCTGTTGAGCGCGGCGGCGGAACGCGGAGTGGATCAACGAGATTTGGACAACCGGGATTTGGATGACCGGGGCCGCGAGCAGGTTTTGCGCGACGGCGCCAACCGCCGTGAAGGTGTGGCCCCGGATTTTCAGAAGAAATACTCGTATTTCCCAGCGATCGGGAAGCCCGTGATTGCCGCCATCAACGGTCCAGTGGTTGGCCTTGGTTTGGTTATCACTCTCTATTGCGATTTGCGGCTGGCTTCGGAGTCAGCCCGCTTCAGCACCACCTTCGCGCGGCGTGGGCTGATTGCCGAGTATGGAATGGCCTGGATGTTGCCTCGGATCGTTGGAATCGCAAACGCGCTCGACCTGCTGTTTTCTGCCCGGACCATCGATTCCCCCGAAGCGCTGCGCATGGGGTTGGTGAATCGAGTTTTTCCCCACGAAACCTTTCTCGAAAAAGTCCAGGAGTACGCCCAGGAACTGGCTTCCACGGTGAGCCCGCGCTCGTTGCGCATAATCAAGCGCCAGGTTTACGAAGCCATGTCGCAACCGCTCGCGGAAGCTTTCGACATTTCCGTGCGCGAGATGATGGCGTGTTTCCGCACAGAGGATTTCAAAGAGGGTGTCGCGCACTTTGTTCAGAAGCGCCCCGCTGCTTTCACGGGTAAATAGGAGACAGGCGGCAGAATGAATTTCTCGTTCAGCAGCAAAGTGAAGGACCTGCAACGGCGCATGCAGGTTTTCATGGATGAGCACATTTATCCGAATGAGCAGCGCTACCACGATGAGATCGAGCGCAACCGCTGGTCGCCGCCGGCCGTAATTGAGGAACTCAAGCCGAAAGCCCGCGCCGCGGGCCTGTGGAATCTGTTCCTGCCGGATCGGGAGCATGGGGCGGGGTTGACCAATCTCGAATATGCACCTCTGGCCGAGATTATGGGGCGCAGTTTTATTTCTCCTGAGGTGTTCAACTGCTCGGCACCGGACACCGGCAACATGGAAGTGCTTGCCCGCTACGGCACTGCGGAGCAAAAAGAGCGCTGGCTCAAGCCTCTGCTTGCAGGTGAGATTCGATCGTGCTTCTCGATGACCGAACCCGGGGTCGCCTCATCGGATGCAACCAACATCCAGGCGAGTATTGTTCGGCAGGGCGACGAGTATGTCATTAATGGCCGCAAGTGGTGGTCCTCTGGAGCGGGCGATCCGCGCTGCAAGGTCGCGATCTTTATGGGCCGAACTGACTCCGACCGAACCGGATCAGAAAAGGCAGATCGTTCGGCCCCGCTCCACAAACAGCAGTCGATGGTGCTGGTGCCGATGGATAGCGCCGGGCTCAAGATTGAGCGCATGCTGACGGTGTTTGGTTATGACCATGCGCCGCACGGGCACGGCGAGATCAGTTTTGAAAATGTTCGCGTGCCCGTCTCGAACATGTTGCTGGGCGAAGGACGAGGCTTCGAAATTGCCCAAGGACGGCTGGGTCCGGGGCGCATTCACCACTGCATGCGCTGCATCGGCGTAGCCGAACGGGCCCTCGAAACCATGTGTAAGCGAGTGCAGGCGCGGGTGGCCTTTGGTAAGCCGCTGGCCGAGCAAGGTACCCTACGGGCCGACATTGCGCGATCCCGCATGGAGATCGAGCAGGCACGTCTTCTGACTTTGAAAGCGGCTTACATGATGGACACGGTTGGAAACAAAGAAGCACGCGCCGAGATCGCGATGATCAAAGTCGTGGCGCCGAATGCCTGTCTGCGAGTGTTGGACCGCGCGATTCAGGCTCACGGAGGCGCGGGCGTCTCTCAGGATACCTTTCTGGCCGGCGCCTGGGCGAATGTGCGCACACTGCGTTTGGCCGATGGCCCGGACGAAGTGCACACCGAAGCTATC